>Ga0209191_1000255_pt1 | contig 42407 bp, 47 predicted proteins | sample S_130626_EF_Meta_FD_187320 | JGI IMG/M metagenome (GOLD analysis project Ga0209191, IMG submission 187320) | Freshwater microbial communities from Lake Simoncouche, Canada to study carbon cycling - S_130626_EF_MetaG (SPAdes) (version 2) | ecosystem: Environmental > Aquatic > Freshwater > Lake ...
CTGCGCATCACTAAGTCGGTTGGCACCATGTGGGCGGCATACGTGTTTGCTGCTCTCAGCCTGGTTTCACTGCCGGCAGCCCTTGCTAGTGGCAATGAACTCGTGATCGTTGCCTGGATCGCACAAACCTTCTTGCAGCTCGTCTTATTGCCGGTGATCATCGTGGGGCAAAACATTCAGGCCGCGGCAGCTGATGCCAGAGCTATTGCCACCTATGAGGATGCCACCGCCATTCTTGAAGAAGCCAAGCAGATTCAGCATCACCTAGAGGCGCAAGACCAAGCCTTGCAACGCATTGAAAAGGGTCTCAAGAAGTAAATGCGTTTAGTTATTGCCGACTGCACGGTCGACTACACCGGCAGGCTCTCTGCTCACCTGCCAAGAGCCACTCGACTGCTGATGCTCAAGGGTGACGGCAGTGTTCTTGTGCACGCCGACAGCGGCTCATACAAACCGCTCAACTGGATGAACCCACCCTGCACGCTTAGCGTCGAGTCGGCATCTGGTGATGCCCTAGAAGCCGGGGCAATCGAGATTTGGAAAGTTGCCCAGGCCAAGACCGATGATCTGCTTCGCATCACGATTTATTCTGTGCTGACCGATGTCTCGCACGACTTGGGTGTTGACCCAGGGTTGATCAAAGATGGCGTCGAGTCGCACCTGCAAGAACTCTTGGCTGATCAGGTGCATCGCGTGCACCCTGCGGCGACTTTGGTTAGGCGCGAATACTTTACGGCTATCGGGCCCGTCGATCTCTTGCTGGTTCACCCCGACGGCGGACACATCGCCGTCGAGTTGAAACGGCGCGGTGACATCGACGGAGTTGAACAGCTCACGCGTTACCTAGAGCTCTTGAATCGTGACACCGTCTTGGCTCCGGTCCGCGGGGTTTTTGCCGCGCAAGAGATTAAGCCTCAGGCACGCACTCTCGCCGAAGATCGGGGAATCGTTTGCCTCGTGCTCGACTATGACGACATGCGCGGTATTGACCCGGTTAATCCGCAGCTCTTTTAGGGGATGTTCTTCTAGCTCTTGTTGCTGATTGGCAGCTGGGCAACTAGGCAGGTTTTGCCTTTGTGGCGCTCGTTCGTGAGAGTCCAGTTCAGGCTCAGGTCGTCAATCATTGAGAGACCCATGCCGTTTGGTTGTTCGCGAAGAACCGTGTGACCATCGTTGCAAACTTCTAGTTGAATAACGTCGTCTTGATCGCGGCTCAGGGTGATTTGTGCATTCTTTGCGTTGCCGTGGCGCACAGCGTTGCTGATTGCCTCTTTGCAGATTTCGTTTATGCAATTACGAATGTCTCGGTTGATTTCGATGGCTCGCGTTGCTCTTGCGCTTGACTCGACTTTGATTTCGCAGACACCCGCCCAGGCACGCGCCAGTTCGTCGATGCCGGCACTCAGGTCGATGTCTCGCGAAGCCGGTTTGGTTAGCGCTAGTTTTGCTCGCTGAAGGTCTTGCTTCACCATTTCGATTTCGTAGGGTTCGAGTTTCTCGGTTCGCTGCAAACGGGTCACAGCGGCGCTAAGTGCGCTCTGAACATCGCCGTGAATCACATAAGACCAGGCACGTCGCTCTAACCAAAGCTTCTGCTCAAACAGGGCAACCTCTTTGGCCAATTTCTCGTTGAATAGTTCGAGCTCGGCCTCGTACTTGGCCCTGAGTTCGTCTGCGCCCCGGGCGTAGGCAGAAAATATGAATGTGCCGATTGAGGTGCCCAGCATCCAATAGAGGTTTGCTAGAACCGCTTCGGTGAGCCCATAGAAGCTAAGCGTTATGAAGAAGCCTGGAAGCACTGCAATAGCTGAGAACACTGCCAACAGTGTGAGAGAAATCGAAGTCTTGAACTCCCGGTTCTTGGGCACGAGCAGCCTGAGCAAGACCATAACCACCGCGACGCCTATTGCGCTAAGCAAGCCTCGAAACATCGATTGGTGATCGATTACCAAGAAAGCAACTAGAGGAAAACCGAAAATCATAAAGAGAATCGCGGGCATTAGTTTTATCGAGTTGCGCAAATTGATGCGGTTAGGCAAAGCAGACACTGCCCTTGGAGGTTGAACTGTTTTTTGGCTTGGCGAACTTAGTTTCTCGGCCGATTCTTGCAGGGAGCGGCTGATTGGTCGAAGTTGATCTGCAATAACTTTGCGCAATTCTTCGATTAGTTCTAGCCGGCTGCTGTTTTTGACCTGACCTTGCAAGAGATTCTCGATGCTGTCGAGTGGTGCTGACAGGGCGGCTGTGGTCTTGGCGCGCATGCTCTCGTTGACGTCGAGAACTGTTTGCATAGCTCCCTCGCGATAGCCGATCAACTCGTTCTCGACTTCGTTCAGCTTGGCAATGTTTTCGTTGCGCTCAATAACCGCCCCGCGAAGATTGTTGAGCAAGAAAAACACCAGCGGAAAACTAAAGGCTCCTCCAAGAGCACGTACGCCCCAAATGGCCTCGGTGTCCAGACCGATCAAGTTTGCGAGCACACCTGTGGTCACGTTTGCCGTCGCGCCAATAAATGCACCCAGGGTTAGGTTCGCGATTACCGATGGTTTGCGATTTAGCCGTTTCTTTAGGCCTAGCTCGAGCGCCATCCAGATGATTAGAAGTGTCTCAGCCGTGGTAATCATCCAGATGACCACCCAGAGGGGACTGTAGTTTCCGGTGCGATTCGGGTCTGAGACGAGAGCGAAGAACAGGCGAATTCCCATAATCCACGTGATTGTCCAAACCGACCAGCTTGAGACCGTGCCCAGTCGGGTCTGCAGTTTGGCGTTCACTAAGCCAGATTAGGGCTCGCTGGTCAACTGGTCGAGCGGTTATTCGCAAAAGCGAACACTGCTGGGGCTAGGGCTGCCAAGGGGTCAAAGGCTAGAATTGGGCATTATGAAGGTCTTTTTGACGGGCGCAGACGGTTTTATCGGTTCTCACCTAGCCGAGCACCTGGTTCGCAGCGGACACGAGGTCAAAGCCCTCGCCATCTATAACTCAAACGGTTCATGGGGTTGGCTAGACACCCTGCCGGCAGACATCAAGAACTCGCTCGATGTGGTGCTCGGCGACATTCGTGACCCGTATCACATGAACCAACTGGTGGCCGGGCAAGACGCCGTTATGCACCTGGCGGCCCTGATCGCGATTCCTTTCAGCTACGTGGCTCCAGACATGTATGTCCAGACCAACGTGCAGGGCACTCTGAACCTTTTGAATGCGGCTCGATCGCACGGAGTTGACCGCTTCATTCACACCTCGACCTCAGAGGTCTATGGAACCGCCCAGTATGTTCCTATGGATGAGGCCCATATGCTGCAGGGCCAATCACCCTATTCGGCCTCGAAAATCGGTGCCGACCAGATGGTTCGCTCGTTCTATTCGTCGTTTGAGCTGCCGACCCTGACCATTCGCCCTTTCAACACCTATGGCCCGCGTCAGTCGGCCCGTGCGGTGATTCCTGCCATCATTTCGCAGCTTGCTGCCGGCAAGAAGTCGATCGACCTGGGCGCTTTGACCCCGACTCGCGACTTTACCTATGTGACAGACACCGCTCGCGGCTTCGAAAAGGCGCTGCACGCAACCACCGGTTTTGGCGAGGTAACCAACCTCGGTGTTGGCTTCGAGGTTTCGATTGGCCAGACCTTCGACATGATCAACGAGCTCATGGGCACGGGTGCTGTTGCAACCGAAGACCCGAACCGCATTCGCCCGAAGAACTCTGAGGTCGAGCGCCTGTTTAGCGACAACACCAAGGCCAAGACTGTTCTGGGCTGGCAGCCAGAGATCGTTGGCATCGAGGGCTTCAGAGTTGGGCTCGAGAAGACCATCGAGTGGTTCAGCAAGCCAGAGAACCTCGCGCATTACCGACCAAACGAATACACCGTCTAAGCGGGGTTCGATGTCGACTTCTCTCGCTTCAGTATTCGTAGACCGCATTCGTGCGGTTGTTGGGCACAGGTCTGAGCCGATTGGTTTGCACATTCCCGAAATCGGCGAGCTCGAGAAGAAATACATCAACGAGTGTTTAGACAGCACCTTTGTTTCATCGGTCGGGTCTTTCATTCCAAAACTCGAAGAGCGCATGCAAGACCTCACCGGTGCTCGGCACGCGGTGGCCGTGTCAAACGGAACCGTCGGTTTGCAAGTTGCAATGTTTCTTGCTGGGGTCGAACCCGGCGACGAGGTAATCATTCCAACGCTCTCTTTTATCGCAACGGCAAACGCGGTGTCTCACTGTGGTGCGTATGTTTACTTTGTTGACTCAGAAGAGTCAACGCTCGGCATGTCTGCCGATTCTCTGCGGGCCGCTCTTGCGAGTTTTACTCGCTCGGGTTCTTCGCTAACTAATCCTTCGACCGGTCGTCGCATCGCGGCAATCGTTCCGATGCACACTCTTGGGCACCCGGTAGATATCGCAGCGATTGTTGCGGTTGCAACTGAATACGGCATTCCTGTGGTCGAAGACGCCGCCGAGTCACTCGGTTCTTTTGTTGGCAACCAGCACACCGGCACCTTTGGTTTGACCGGAATGATTTCGTTCAACGGAAACAAGATCGTCACCACCGGTGGCGGCGGCGTTATCTTGACCAACGACGACGTGTTGGGCAAGCGCGCCAAGCACCTAACCACCACCGCCAAGCTCGCTCACAAGTGGGAGTTCGAGCACGACGAGATTGCCTGGAATTACCGAATGCCGAACCTGAACGCCGCTCTCGGCATGGCTCAGCTCGATAAGTATCCGCGCTACCTAGAGCAGAAGCGCCGCCTGGCGGGCAAGTATGCCGAGGCTTTTGCTGGAGTCGAGGGCCTTTCTTTCGTAACCGAGCCGGTTGGCACCACCTCTAACTATTGGCTCTGCTCTATTCGTCTCGACGAGCCATCGCTTGAGCTTCGCAACGAGTTGATGACCGCAGCTCACGAGGCCGGTCTGTTGGTTCGCCCAATGTGGAACCTATTGCATCAGCAGCGCATGTATTCGTCGGCCAGTCGCGGCGACGTTTCGGTTGCCACGGACTTGCACGCTTCGCTGATCTGTATTCCTTCGACACCGGCACTTGCCGAAGCGGTCTAGGGGTATCTGACGATGTCTCGCAAAGTCGCAGTTATGACAGGCACCCGTGCCGACTTCGGATTGCTGCGACCGTTACTTGCCGAAATCGATTCGCGTGGTGATGTTTCTTTGCAGCTAATTGCAACTGGAACGCATCTGTCTGACGCGCACGGTCGCACGGTTAGTGAAATAGCCGCAGCTGGTTTCTCGGTTGCTGCCGAGGTTTCGATTTGGAGTGCAGATGACTCTTCGCTTGGTACCGCTATTGACACCGGCAACGCGGTTGCCGAATTCTCAAAGACTCTTGCAGCGCTACAACCTGATGTAGTTGTCGTGCTCGGCGATCGTCTCGAGGCTTTCGCTATGGCAACTGCTGCGGTTGTCTTTCAGATTCCGGTTGCGCACATTCACGGTGGTGAGTTGACCCTCGGTGCTATGGATGACTCGTTGCGTCACGCAATCACCAAGTTGTCTTATTTACACTTCGCAACCACCGACCAGCACGCTGCTCGAATTGTTCAATTGGGCGAAGAGCCAACACGCGTTTACAACTTCGGTGCACCGATTCTCGATACTCTCTTGGGCATGCACTTCACGACCAAAGAAGAACTCGAGGCCAAGTTTGGTGTTGTCTTTGGTGCTCGCACCGCCTTGATGACTTTTCACCCGGCGGCATTTGACGAAGCACCAGCACTCGAGATGTTCGAAGAACTCTTGGCGGCTATCGAGGCCATGCACGAGTGTCACTTTATTTTTACCGGCACCAACAACGACATCGGCAGCGATCGGGTGCGCGAGCGCATGGCGGCTTTTGTGGCGGCCAACTCAGATCGGGTGACCTTCGTTGAATCGTTTGGTCAGCAGGGCTATTTGAGCGCAATGCACCACGTTGACCTGGTGGTCGGCAACTCGTCTTCGACCGTGCTCGAGGCTCCGCTGCTGGGCACCCCGTCGGTCTTGGTCGGCAATCGCCAAGAGGGTCGTCCGCTGGCGGCCAGCGTTATCAAGGCCCACGCCGACCGCTCAGAGCTGCTGCAGAGCATGCGCAAGGCCATTGGGGCCGAGTTTGCCGCCGAGTTCGCGGGTCAGGGCACCCCTTTCGGGCAGGCGGGTTTTGCGGCTAAGGCGGCAGAAGTTTTGGCATCTGTGCATTTTGCGACACCATTGAAGAAGAAGTTCTGGGAGGGCCAGTGAGCCAACGAGTTTTGATCATCGCCGAAGCCGGAGTCAACCACAACGGTTCACTCGAGCGCGCTCTCGAGATGGTCGAGGTCGCCAAAGATGCCGGTGCCGACATCATCAAGTTTCAGACATTTTCTGCAGACAAGCTAGCGCGCAAAGACGCGCAGCTTGCCGAATACCAAAAGTTGGGTTCCGGCGACACTCGCTCGCAGTGGGATCTCTTGAAGGGCCTCGAACTTTCGCACGCTGAGTTTGCGACCATTCGTGATCACGCGAAGAAGCGCGGCATCGGATTCTTGTCGACTGGTTTTGATCTCGACGAGTTGCAGTTCTTGATTGATGAGTTGCATATTCCAATGGTTAAGGTTGCCTCTGGCGACCTAACTTTTGCGCCGATGCTTTTCGAAGCTGGGCACTCTGGGTTGCCGGTGATTCTGTCTACTGGAATGGCGAACCTCGAAGAAATCGAGAAGGCGCTCAAGTTCATCGCAGTTGGTTTGGCTGTTTCTGGTGGCGTGTTTGAAGTTCAGACTCTGCCAACCGCAGACAACCTTGACCGCGCCTGGAACGATGAGCGCGTGCAGCAGATCATGCGCGACAAGGTGACGATTTTGCACTGCACTACCCAGTACCCGGCTGAATTGGATATTTTGAACCTGAAGGCAATCAACCTGATTGCGGAGCGTTTCGGTTTGCCGGTTGGTTACAGCGATCACTCGAGTGGCACAGTGGCCTCGGTGGTTGCGGTTTCACTCGGTGCAACCTTAATAGAAAAGCACTTCACTCTAGACAAGGCAATGGACGGGCCCGACCACATGGCGTCGCTCGACCCTGCTGAGTTGAAGTCGCTCGTCTCGCAGATTCGCGATGCTTCTCTTGCTCTTGGCGAATCAATCAAGGAGTGCCAGCCGATCGAAGTTTCTAACCGCGCAGCGGTTCGTCGTTCGTTGGTTGCTAAGAACCCAATTGCCGCCGGTTCGGTTATTCGCGAGGCCGACCTCGAGTGCCGCCGACCAGGTGCCGGCCGCACCAGCTTTGACTTCTATGAAGTCGTCGGCACAACCGCCGCAAAAGACTATGAAGTTGGCGAATACGTTGCCTAAAGACCCCCAGTTGCCTATGCCCAACCTGCTGATGGTTGGCGGCGGCGGCCACGCCCGAGTGCTTCAGGAGCTTTTGACTGAGGCTGGGCACGACCTGGCCGGCTATGTTGCACCGAGCGATGCCGGCCTGCTTCTCGAGGGTGCGCTGCAGCGCTACACCGACGAACAGGTTCTGGCGCTGAACCCCGAAGAGTTCTTGCTAATCAATGGCATTGGCTCATCTGGCGACCTTTCGCTTCGCGCTTCGGTATTCGAAAAGTTCAAGGCAGGTGGTTTCAACTTCTTGCAGTTAGTAGCCCGCACCGCTCACGTGAGCGATAGCGCAGCTGTGACTGAGGGTGTGCAAGTTATGCACATGGCCGTTGTTCATACAGATGCCAAGATTGACGACAACACTATTGTCAACACCGGCGCAATCGTCGAACACCACAACGTGATTGGTGCGCACTGCCACATTTCAATCGGTGCCGTGCTTGCCGGAAACGTAACCGTTGGCGATTGCACACACATCGGTGCCAACGCAACCGTTCTTCAGGGAGTCACAATTGGCTCGAACTGTATCATTGGCTCAGGAGCCGTCGTGTTGAACGATGTTGCAGATGGTCACGTTGCCGTCGGTGTTCCGGCAGTTGCGAAGAAGAGAGGCTAATCGTGCTTACCGATTTGAAGTCACTCACAGTCAACCAAAACGCAACCCTGCTGCAGACCATCGAGGCAATCAACGTCGGTGCAAAACAGATTGCCCTCGTTGTTGACGCAGACTCAAAACTTCTTGGCACGGTAACTGACGGAGATGTTCGCCGCGGATTGCTTCGTGGACTAGCACTCGACGCATCGGTTGCCGAAGTGATGAACAAAACTCCGCACGTTGCCTCACCAGACGAAGACCCGCAAGAAGTCATGGCGCGCGAATTCTCGAAGTCGATTCACCAACTGCCAGTTATCGACGCAAGCGGCAAGCTAATTGGCTTACTCACCGACAGAGACATGCTGGTGGCCGCCGAAATTTCAACTCCGGTCGTGCTGATGGCCGGCGGCAAAGGCGTTCGACTGTTTCCGCTAACCAAAGACGTGCCAAAGCCGATGCTCAAGATTGGCGACCAGCCGATTATCGAAATCATTCTGCGTAAGCTACACGCCCAGGGCTTCAGAAATGTCTACATCTCGGTCAACTATTTGGCCGATGTAATTCGTGATCACGTCAAAGACGGCGACTGGCTCGGCCTCAAGGTGACCTACCTAGAAGAGACTCAGCCGCTGGGCACCGCGGGCGCTCTTGCCCAGTTGGCCGGCACTATTGGCGAACCGTTTGTGGTCATGAACAGCGACCTGCTCACCAACTGCGACCTGCGTCAGGTGGTCAAGTTTCACAAAAAGCAGGCGGCCGCGGCCACTCTCGGCGTTCGCGAATACAGCTTTCAGGTGCCATACGGCGTGGTCAACATCGACGGCAACGAGGTTGAGTCGATCAGCGAAAAGCCGGTGCACCGCTCGATGGTCTCGGCCGGCATCTATGTTCTCGACCCTTCGGCACTTGACCTGATTCCCACCGGTGAGTTCTGCGACATGCCAACCCTTCTCGACAGCGTCAAGGCTCAGGGGCAGAAGGTCGTCGCGTTTCCGATTCACGAATCGTGGCTCGATATCGGTCGGCACGATGACTTGAACGAAGCTCGCAACAATCTCGACCACTGGCTGAATTTCTAGGGGAAACATGTTTCTTCGCGATCACGTTTATGCAATCGTTCCGGCCCGCGGCGGCTCGAAAGGCCTGCCTGGCAAGAACCTGCTCAAAATCAACGGCAAGACACTGATTGAACTTGCCATCGAGAGCGCACGCGATTGTTTGTATGTTGATGCACCACTTGTCTCGAGTGACGACGACGCAATTCTTAATGAAGCGCTTCGACTCGGTGTGATTAACCACCGACGAGACGAGTTTGCATCGCAAGACGATTCGACGGCCGGCGATGTCATTCGTGATTTCTTGAATGCAAGCGACGTTGAGATTGACCCGAGCGTCGACCCGTGGATTGTTTATCTTCAGCCGACTTCACCAGCTCGCACCGCTGACATGGTTGAGGCCGCGTTTGATGTTCTTGCCGAACACCAGCCGCACGCAAAGGCGCTGGTTTCGGTAACTCGCCCACCGAAGTCACCGTATTGGACTCTAACCGTCGGCGTCGATGGCCGCCTGCACCCGCTGTTTGCGGATTCTTATGGATTGAATCGTCAGCAGAACGCCGAAGCGTTTATTCCAAACGGTGCGATTTACATTTTCAAACTCTCAGAGTTCAACAAGATCGGAAAGTTTCCGGTTGACGGCGCGGTGCCGTTTTTCATGTCTCAGCAGGACAGCATCGATATCGACACAATCGAAGACTATGAACGAGCGAAAGCCTCGCTCGAGCGATAACGATGAATCTAGAACAGATTTGGTCTGCGTTTCGAAAAGTTGAGAAAGCCGAAGACCTGGGTGAGTGGCGAGTTGGCGATGTCTATCTCTGGCAGGTAATTCGTGAGCGCATGTTCACCCACATCGCCGAACAGACCGGGCTCTACCTGCCGGTGCCCGAGAAACCGCCAATTAAGGCCGCCAAGCAGGCGTCTCTGCAGGCCGCCGAAATCGCGATCATGCCCTTTGTTCGCCGTGACGCGCAGGGCCGCGACCCTTTCACCGACCCGTTTTTCAAGGCGGCTGATAGCGCGATGCTGTTCGGCATCGGCAGCGAAGACGAGGGTAGCGACAAGCCGCAGTATGAGCAGCTCGACGCAATGTTGCTGGCTCAGTACCGCACCCGCGCCAAGATGAAAGTGGTCTTCTGGCAGGCAAAGAAGCACAAGCAAAGGTGGGCGCGAGTGATCAAGGCACTCGAGAGCGAGCTTTCGGTCAATCTGGACAAGTACCGCAAGTTTCCGCGCTGGCTCTTGGTTGACTTCGTTGCGCGTCAAATCGGTTGGACAAAGTTGTTCAAGCTTGCCGAGACGCAGCTGCTGCTTATCGCAAACGCCTGGCAACTCTGGTTGGTTGCCGGAGCAAAGGCCGCCGGTGTTCGGGTAATCGAAATTCAACACGGGTTGATCTCTGCGTATCACTCGCGCCTTAGCTGGCCCGACTTCAAGAGTGACAGCCCGGCAGCTGGCGTATATCTTGCCGACGAGTTTTGGCAGTGGGGTGACTTCTGGGGATTCGCGAGTGACTTGCCAGCCACAGTCGAACTGCACACCGTCGGCGCACCCGAGAACATCACCGCCGCGATTGCGCGCGACACCAAAAAGAAGCAGCAGCTTCTCGTGATTGGCCAGCCTCAGGTTTCGCAGAGCCTCATCGAGTTTGCTCGTTTCGTTGCAGCCAAGTATGCAAAGTTACCCGTCGTGCTAAAGCCGCACCCGCAAGAAGACCTGCAGCAGATTGAAGCCGCGATCTCGGCGATGGGTGTTCGTCCGGCAAACTTGACTGTTACTGCTGTTGACGCCAACACCATCGAGCTAATCGAAGAATCTGAATATGTCATCGGTGTTTATTCAACCGCCATGTTCGAGGCGGTAGCACTCGGCTGCAAAGTTGGCGTACTAAAGCTCGCCGGCTATAACCACATCGCACCGCTGATTCACTCTGGCGCAATTCAAGAAATCAATCGCGTGAATGACGTCGAGAAGTTCTTTGTCACGGCAAAACAGAATCGCAACTCCGAGAGCTACTTTGCAAAACCGACCCCGGCGCGAATCTTGCTCAATGACGCAATGAACCGAATCGAAGACCAGTGACCGCCAGCAACCTGGAAGACATCGGTGAGGCCTTCTTTGAGATCGAACGCCGTGAGGGCCTATATGACTGGAAGGTAGGCGGCATAAGCGTTTGGGTCTTGCTGCGCTCGAGACTGTTTCGCACCATCACCCAGAATGCCAACCTCTATGACTGGTCGACAGCCAAGAAGTTTGAACTGCCGGCAGATGCCATTCCTTATGCGGGTGCCAACGCAGCGGGGTTGCTCTGGCAGGCTGCCAATGGTCGGGCCAAGGCCGCGGTCGGCGGTGTTGAGCCAGACTTCAGCAACCTGAAGGGCTTTAGGGCAATCGTGGTTCCGTTCGCGACCCGCAGTGCGGCTAACCCGCTCGAAGAGAAGTTCAGCCAACCGGTGATCGACGCACTCGGTGCCGATGCACTGGTCTTTGGCGTTGGCATGTGGGACAAACTCTCGAACCGTGCTCGCCTCGAAGATCTGAACTCGCTCTTCATCAAAAAGTATGGAACTTTCGCCAGCATCTCTGTTCGTTTGTTGCTGCGCGGTCGCGACTATAAGAAGTATCAGCGGGTGGTCGAGTTCATCGAGCGCGAGGTTGGTGTCTCGATGGCTCCATACGATGTTTTCCCGCGCTGGTTGCTGCGCTCATTCATTGCCGAGCGTCGCGGCTATCGCAAGTTGTTGGCCGCAACCTCGGCCAAGACTGTTTATATGGTCAACGCCGCTCGCATGTCATTTCAGGCTGCCGCGCAAAGTCTGGGCATGAAGATTGTTGAGATTCAAAGCGGAGTCTTCTCTAAGTATTCCCTGCAGTTCAGCTGGCCCGGTTCGCCAAAGGTTGACTACCTGCCAAACGAGATTCTCACCTGGGGTGAATATTTCACCGATGGCATTGAGCATGCCGGTGGGCAGAACATTCGTGTGATTGGTTCGACGGCAGAGTTCGACGCCGTGCGCGATGCGAATCTCAAGCGTGACTCGAACCAGGTGGTCTTCTTGACTCAGCCTCTGGTCGGTAACGACATTTTGCGCGCTGCGATTGAGTTCGCGAGGTCAAAGCCAAATCTCAAGGTGATTGTGAAGATGCATCCGCGCAACGATCTTGATGACTTCAAGAGGGTCATCGAATCTGCCGGCGGTTCACCGAAGAACATGACACTCATGCAGAGCGAACGCAGCTCGCTAGAAGTTATTGCCGAGAGTGAGGTGGCCGTTGGTGCCTTCTCGACCGCGCTGATTGAGGCCGCTGGGCTTGGCACCAAGGTTGCCATTTTGCGGCTGCCGGGCTGGCAACACCTGGCCCCCATGGTCGATGGCGGTTATGCCAGCGCTTTCGATTCTGCCGACGAGCTCGCGGCGAACTACGACAATCTTCGGGTCGCGGGCGATAAGTACTTCTTCTACGGTCAGCGCGCAGATATAGCTTCACTTGTTCGCCTAGGGTAGAACGTGTGTCGCGCAAAGGACTAATTCTTTTCATCGCATGCGGAATCGCATGGGGCATGCCTTATGCATTCATCGCAATCGCAGTTGAACAATTCGACGTAGCGACCATTATTCTTGCCCGCGTGGTCATCGGTGCCGCAGTGCTGATTCCGTTTGCTATCTATCGCAAAGCCATAATGCCAGCGCTAAAGCAGTGGCGCTGGGTTTTAGTCTTTGCAGTTCTCGAAATGGTCGGCCCCTGGTTTCTGATCACCAACGCCGAACGCACGGTTTCGAGCGGCCTCACCGGTCTGCTGATCGCGCTGGTTCCGTTCTGGGCGGTTTTCATCGCCTACTTCTATAACGGTGACAAGTCGCTAAAGCACCCAAAGACAATATTCGGTTTGGTAATCGGTTTCATCGGGGTTCTCGCGCTCGTCGGTATTGACGCCTTCACCGCAAATCTCGATTTGCTGGGCGTTGGAGCGGTGGTTCTTGCCTCACTCGGTTACGCAATCGCACCCGCCGTGAGCTTCAAGAAAATCGGTGACCTAGACAGCGCTGGAGTAATCTCGCTTTCTATGGTTATCGTGGCAATCGTCTATGCGGTGCCTGGCCTGATGGCACTGCCGGCCGATATTCCCACCGCAAACTTCGACGGCTGGATGGCACTCGCGGTTCTCGGTGTGGTTTGCAGCGCGATTGCCTTCATTTTGTTCTTTGATCTCATTAAGGAAATTGGTTCTGCCCGAGCAACGCTGATCACCTACCCAAACACCGCAATCGCCTTTTTGCTAGGCATCGTATTTTTGTCAGAACCGATTACAGTGGGAATGATTTTGGGGTTCCCGCTGGTTCTAATAGGGTCATACTTCGCTTCTAAGAAGCACTAAAGAAAGCACAAAATGCAGAAGACAGCCATCACCGCAGCCGAGATCGCCCCAGTTCTAGCCAACCGCTGGAGCCCACGCGCTTACGACGTAAACCACACCATCAGCCAGCACGAACTGCTCTCGATTCTCGAGGCCGGCCGCTGGGCACCTTCGGCGAACAACGCTCAGCCTTGGCGCTACTCGCTAGCCACTCGTGGCAGTGAACTGCACGGAAAGATCCTTTCTGCGCTGATTGGCTTCAACCAGTCTTGGGCTCCAACCGCCAGCGCCCTGTTGGTTATCTCGATGGTCAACCAGAAGGCCGATGGCACACCAAACACCTCGGCTTTGCTAGACGTCGGTCTGACCGCGCAGAACATGAGCATTCAGGCCGAAGAGCTTGGTCTCTCTGCTCACATGATGGCCGGCTTCGTGCACGAGAGCATGCGTGCGGTGTTAGAACTTGCTGACAACCTTGACCCGGTTTTAGTAATTTCTATTGGCAAGCGTGCAGACGCTTCGGTTCTCGAAGGCCCAGCCTACGAACGCGAAATTGCGCCTCGCACGCGTTTCGAACTCGACGAAATCGTTTTGCACGGTAAGCCATAAAACTTGTTTAACGCATCAATCTCAATTCACACAGCCTCAATCTCTGATCAGATCACGGGTTGGCACGACAGCCTTGGCCCGTGGCTTTTCTATGGCGTGGTTTGGGGTTTGGTTTTTGCCGGCACCGGATTATTCATCGGCGCATTCATTCCATTCATCACCGGTGACTCGCTAGTCTTTGCAGCTGGTCTCGTTGCTGCCGCTGCTGCGGCGCAGGGCAGCGGAGCTTGGCAAGATGTCAACATTTGGGTTATGGCTTCAGGTGTTGGTGTTGCAGCGTGGCTCGGTGATCAGGTTGGTTATGCGATTGGCTTGCGCGTCGGTCGCCCATACCTCGACAAACGCAAAGGCTCCTGGCTGCGCAGCGCGATTGCGAAGTCTGAAAAGTTTTATCAGGCCTGGGGCTGGTGGGCGGTTGTCATCGCTCGCTTCATGCCGTGGGCTCGTGTTTTGGTTCCGGTAATCGCCGGTATTTCAAAGATGAGTTATGCAAAATTCTCGGCCGCAAATCTCGTTGGAGCACTCGCCTGGGGTTGCGGTTTGACCGTTGCCGGTTACTTCGCCTATTCGATTCCGGTGGTCAAGAACGCTTCTTATGCAATCGCGGGGTTCTTCATTTTGGCTTCGATCGTGGCCGGGCTTCGCACCTGGTTAAAGAACCGCAATAACCCTGTCGGCTAGTTCGGCGCTGCGCTCACGCGCATAGAAATCAAGCTCTTGGGCCGCCCACTGGGCCCAGTGGGCGTCGTTGCCTTCGCGGCCCATCCAGCGTTCTTTGCGGATTTCTTCGGTTTCTTCTAACCAAACGCTCAGGTCTGCTGACTCGATTGAGTTGCGATTGATTGTTCCGCAGCCTTCAACAATCAGGGGAGTGCCGCCGGCAAATTCGCGCCACTCTTTGCGCTCGCCGCTCGCCCAATCGAAAAGTTGGTAGTGCGAAACCTCACGCTTCGACAGGGGTGTTAGCACCGCGCGTTGCAAATACTCGACGCCGAGCTGAAGGCCATCCCAGCCGGGGTAAAGGTCGTCTAGGTGAATGATTCTTGGTGCCGATTCGCCAAGCTTGAAGAACTCGTTCTGCACCTCATCGGCGAGTGTGCTCTTGCCACTGCCGGCACGACCGTCGATTAGCAATATCGGCATGGTCTTTCCGTCGTCCACCAGCGCGAGCAGTTGCACGGCTAGCTCGCGGGCTAGACCCTTTGGTTCGGCGGTGTCATTCGGCACCCGTCTAGGTTATCCCTCGACGAGAACGTCTGGGTGCTGCTCGAAGGTGTAACCGCGACCACGAACCGCACGAATCACGTCTTCGTAACCCTCGATCTTCGCGCGCAAACGTCGCACGTGCACATCGATGGTTCGCTCGGTCACTTCGTCGGCGTCGGCTGATGTTGCTGTCACGGCCACAAGTTGTGCGCGAGAGATGACCTGACCCTCGTTTTCGATTAGGTAGGCGATAAGCAGAAACTCTTTGTTGGTGAACTCGACATTGACGCCGTTCTTATAGACACGCTTGCGCAGCAGGTCAACGGTTATGGCCGGGATTTCGTCTTCCGGTGCGCGCAGTTGATCGATGGCACGAGGGTCGCGAAGTGCGGTGCGAACTACGTCGACGCTCTTGCCACCGGCTCCCTTCGGTGCCAACGCAACTGCGGTATAAGTCTGGTTGGCCGCGCTCGGCACCAGTTCTGCGAAGGTCTGCTTGAGCGCATTAGCAATCTCGATCAGAGAGGTGCCGTTTGCCTGGGCGGTGGCTTCGTCGACGCCTAGGTAGAGCGCGAATCCTCGTGCCTCGGTCTCGGTCGGGACCGGTGTGATGGTGTTTGGGTTAGTAACTGGTGCCGGGGCAAGCTTGCGGGCTGCTGAGCCGCGGTAATCCTGGATGTTTGCAATGGTCATTTGACTTGGGTCCTTTGGTCTATGTGTGCGGAAGTTGAGAAATGCACGAATCACGTGCGTTTGTCGGGTTGCTGGTGTCTTTGCTAACGGCTGGCTCTTGGGCCTAGACCTTTGGGTCGGTTGCGGTTAGCGACACATATGCATACACATAGCAGCACAAATCATCATTGGGGCCGGTGCCACCAATGATGTCTGGGTCAAAGCGCTGTTAGTCATTAGAGAAAACCTTATGGGTCTAGCCCGCACCCTGTCAAACCGATTTTCAAACTAATTTGGCGGCGATAGATTTGACCCATGCGCGTTCACATTGCCGACCACCCCCTGATCACCCACAAGCTCACCGTCTTGCGCGACAAGACCACGCCGTCACCGGTCTTTCGCCAGCTGGTCGAAGAGCTGGTGACCCTACTCGCCTATGAGGCAACCCGTGAGGTTCGCGTTGACAAGGTAGTTGTAGAGACCCCGGTGACCTCAGCAGACGGCGTTCGTTTGAGTCGCCCCCGCCCGATCATCATTCCGATTCTGCGCGCTGGCCTCGGCATGCTCGATGGCATCGTAAAACTTTTGCCAACCGCCGAAGTTGGATTCTTGGGAATCAAGCGAAACGAAGAAACCCTTCAGCCTTTTACTTATGCCAATCGCCTTCCAGATGATCTAACCAACCGTCAGGTCTTCATAATCGACCCGATGTTGGCAACCGGCGGAACGCTCATTGATTCAATCGACTATGTTTTCGAACGCGGTGCAACAGATGTAACCGCAATTTGTTTGATTGGTGCACCCGAGGGTTTGGCTGCGGTCGAGGAACACGTGCACGGCAAAGACGTGAAAATTGTTTTAGGTGCACTAGACGAAAAACTAAATGAACACGGGTACATCGTTCCTGGCCTGGGCGATGCCGGCGATCGACTTTACGGTCTCGCAGAATAAAACACGTGAACTACGAAGACTTGATGCGCGCGGCAATCGCCGAAGCCGCTCAGTCTGGCGATGATGTTCCGGTTGGTGCACTCATTGTTTCTGCCGACGGTGAAGTGATTGCCTTTGGTCACAACGAACGCGAAGCAGATCACGACCCAACCGCCCACGCAGAAATAGTTGTAATTCGTCGCGCCGCAAAGCTTCGCAAAGACTGGCGGCTAGAAGACTGCACGCTGGTGGTCACGCTCGAACCCTGCGTAATGTGCGCAGGAGCAATCGTGGCAGCGCGCATCGGTCGAGTTGTGTTTGGCGCTTGGGATTCGCGCGTGGGCGCATCGGGTTCGCTTTATGACCTGATCAGAGATGCGCGGTTGGGCGCTCCGGCAGAGGTTATTTCTGGCGTGCTCGAGCAGGAGTGCTCTTCGCAGCTGAAGGCTTTTTTCGAGTCGAAGCGCGCTTGAGGTCGGGCTCTAGGTAAATCACGCGGGTCGCTGGCACAACGTTTCGCACCGACTCTTCGGCAGCGTTGATAGTCTCGGCAATTTCAGCGCCGGTGGCATTCTTTTCGACGGCAATCTTTGCGCCGAGCATCAGCTCATCTGGCCCAAGGTAAAGCGTCTTCATGTGAATTACGCCACCCTTGCCAACTACAACTTCGAGCGCATCGCGAATCAATCGGGTGTCGTCTGCGGTTGCGCCCTCACCAACAAGTAGCGATGACGTTTCTGCACCGAGAACAAAGGCAACCGCAATCAGCAACGCGCCGATTGCAATGGTTCCGTATGCGTCAAAGATTGGGTCACCGGTTATCACAGTTAGTGAGACACCACCGAAGGCAAAAATCAATCCGAGCAGTGCTGCAACATCTTCTAGCAAGATCACCGGCAGCTCAGGTGACTTTGCTCGTCGAATGAACTGAATCAAAGAAGACTCGCCGCGCACCTTGTTTGCCTCGTGCACTGCTGTGCGAAGCGAAAAACTCTCGAGCACGATTGCGACACCGAGAACCAAAAGTGGCAACCAGGCATTCTCAAGTTCGTGCGGGTGCTGAAGTTTCGAAACACCTTCGTAGAGCGAGAACATGCCACCAACGCTGAACAACACAATCGAAACCATGAACGCATAGATGTAGCGACTGCGGCCATAACCAAATGGATGAGTTGCGGTTGCGGCACGCTTCGAACGACGACCGCCGATGATCAGCAAGAACTGATTGCCAGAGTCGGCAACCGAGTGGATGCCCTCGGCAAACATCGAGGCCGAGCCCGAGAAGGCTGCGGCGATGAATTTGGTGATTGCAATGCCAACGTTTGCGAGTAATGCAGCGATGATTGCGCGCATTGAACCAGAGGTGCTCATGCTGGTAATCTATCCCACGGTGACGTGTCCGAGCGGCCGAAGGTACTTGTCTCGAAAACAAGTGTGTGTGAAAGCGCACCGAGGGTTCAAATCCCTCCGTCACCGCCACAAAAACAAAATGACCCCATTTAGGGGTCATTTTCTTTTTGCGGAAGACATCGAGTGTTAATTATCGATTTGGTAGTGAATGAATCCAGTCTTGGTTGCCACGCGGTCATAAAGCTGCTGGGCGGTTTTGTTTGAGTCGGCGGTTAGCCAATAAACCTTGGTGGCACCGGCAGCCTCGGCCCAGGCTTGAACGTGTTCGATCAGCGCTCGCCCAGCACCGGCGCCGCGCCCGGTGACCGAAACAAAGAGATCTTCAAGGTAGACATACTGGCCGCGCGACCAGGTGCCCGGATGAGCTAGCCAGTTCACCATGCCAATCGCTTCGCCCTCGTCGCTCAAAGCTAGAGCACCGAACATGTCTATGGCTGGGTCAAGCAGCCGTTCAAAAGTGTGGTGCGTGATTTCGTCTTCGAGTTCGGTTTCGTAAAACTCTAGGTAGCCCTGCCAAAGCGGAAGCCAGGCTTCAAAGTCAGTGGGTTGCAGAGCACGGGTGGCAGGCATGCCCCAAGTTTAGTTACTGGAACCTATGCGGCTTCGAGTTGTTCAGCCGAAACCGAGTCAATTTCTGCAGAAACCCAAGGCACCTGTTTGGCAGCCGCGCCGATTGCGGCTTTTACTGCCTCAACGCCAATGGCGAAGGCCTCTTCTACTGAGTTGGTGATAACCCACATGTCCATGTCGATCTTCATAGTCCCGTAGTCGGCAGCCATATCTTGTTCGGTTACTGATTCGTCATCAAAAAATACTTCGGCCAGTGCATCAAAGATGTCGACTGGGTCAGTATTCAACAACTGACGGTCAGAAGTTAGCTTCACGTCGATTTTTACTTCAATCATGATTTCCCCTTTCCCAACAATCCAATCTTTGCAAGTATCTTCGGCATTCGCGAGACCAATTTGGATTTGATGGTGTCATTTTGAAACTGCGCCGGTGCCTGAGGCAAGGGCAGTAACCCTTGTAATACTTGCGAGCCCGAACAACAGTCCATCCATGCGCTTCACACTCACGAATCAGCGCCTCGATCTCTTTGTTTGGGTGACGCGGCCGCTGCATCCATGAAAAGTAGGCAATTTGGCGGGTTGTCGCCCAAATTGTTCACAGGTAACCTATTGGGATGCCCATTCTTGAACTCAAAAGCGACGAGCTCGTCATAAGGCTCAGCTTTTGGCAGCGCTTAGCCGCAGTTCACGGTGATGTGCACATTCCGGCAACCAGCATTCGTGGGGCAGTGGTCGCAGACCCAAAATGGGATAGAACCATCGGTTTTAAGGTGCCGGGCACAGCCTTTCCGGGTTTCATCATCGCCGGAACCTACATAAAGCCCAAAGACTCGGCCTTTGTCTATTGGACCCGCTCAAACAAGAGCGTTTTGCAGCTGAACCTGAGCGGACGCCCCTACAACCGAGTGTTTATCGGGGTTGACGATGCTGCCGCGCTCGCGGAGCAGATCAATGATGCCATCACGGCCTGCTAGCCCAGTAAACATAAGGGCTCTAGCCCCGCCAGGTGGTCAAATCGACCTCAATAGCACTTTTGGTGGCTTTTTGGGGCGAATTGCAAAAAATTGTTGGCAGATTTAGCCCAATCGTTATAGGGTAGAGGTTTGCTCCCCAACTCCCCGCATGCATATTTTGGCTGCGCGCTTGACGCATATTTTGGCGTCTTTGGTTCTTGGGTCGCGATTCCAACCACTCAGATCTAGTTCCTTGGAGGGACATCTCTTGGCATCGTCGAAAAAGATTAAGAACACTCGCTCAACAAAGCGCCTTTCGTTCGCAAAAGTAACTGAAGCTCTAGAAGTTCCAGATCTACTTACCCTGCAGACCGAGAGCTTTGATTGGCTAATCGGAAACCCAGCATGGAAGTCAAAGAGTCTTAGCGTAAGAAACGGTCTCGAAGAAATTTTCGCCGAGATTTCTCCAATCGTTGACTCAGCAAACCCTGCTCAGGCACCGAAGATGGGAATCAGCTTCGAGAAGCCAGAACTTTATGACCCTGAGTACACTCCTGACGAGTGCAAGGTCAAGGGTCGCAGCTACACCCAGCCTCTTTACATCAAGGCAGAGTTCACCAACTACGAAACCGGTGAGATTAAGTCTCAGACCGTTTTCATGGGCGACTTTCCTGTGATGACCGAGAAGGGCACCTTCGTAATTAACGGAACCGAGCGCGTTGTTGTTTCACAGCTCGTGCGTTCACCTGGTGTCTACTTCTCACAGACCACAAACACCACCGGAAACCTCGACGTGCGAAACATTCGCGCGCAGATCATTCCAAGCCGTGGTTCATACCTTGAGTTCTTGACCGAGTGGGTCAAAGAAGAGCGCAAGCCAATGGCACGTTACGGCAAGCCAATTGTTCAGGTTCAGGTTGACCGCAAGACCAAAGTCTCTGCAACTATTTTCTTGAAGGCACTCGGTTTGAGTGAAGATGAGATTCGCGCAGAGTTCGCAGACATCAAGGATGCAGTTGCGAAGAACGCAAAGGGTTGGACAATCGACGTTGACCTAATCGAGAACACTCTCGAGTATGACAAGTCGAAGGCATATGCAACCAACAACATCATCAGCAAAGAAGACGCACTTCGCGAGCTCTACCGCAAGGTTCGCAGCGAAGCAGCGGGTCCAGAAGTTGCAGAAGCATGGTTGAAGTCGACCTACTTCGACACCAAGCGCTACAACCTAGCCAAGGTTGGCCGTCACAAGCTAAACCGCAAGTTGGGCCTAGACGTTGCTGGCGACAAGAACACCCTGATGATCGAAGACATCGTTGCGACCATCAAGTATCTATTGGTCTTCGACCTCAGCCAGGCACCGCAGAACGGCAACCTTGCAACCCCAATTGACCTAGTCATGGGCGGCAAGAAGTCAGCGGTAACCATCTCGTCTGACGACATCGATGACTTCTCAAACCGACGCATTCGCTCGGTCGGTGAACTAATTCAGAACCAGGTTCGCATTGGTCTGAGCCGTATGGAGCGCGTTGTTCGCGAGCGCATGTCGACTCAAGACATCGAAGCAATTACTCCGATGACTTTGATTAACTTGCGTCCGGTTGTTTCTGCAATCAAGGAGTTCTTCGGAGCTTCACAGTTGTCACAGTTCATGGATCAGAACAACCCATTGGCAGGATTGGCTCACAAGCGTCGCTTGTCAGCCCTAGGCCCAGGCGGTATCGCTCGTGAGCGTGCACAGATGGAAGTTCGTGACGTTCACCCTTCTCACTACGGACGTATGTGTCCGGTTGAAACTCCTGAAGGTCCGAACATTGGTTTGATCGGTTCGTTGACTGCGTTTGCTCGCATCAACGCATTCGGTTTCATCGAGACTCCTTACTTCAAGGTAACCAACTCAAAAGTTGCAAAGGGTGCACCTGACTACCTAGACGCAGCATCAGAAGCCGGCAAGATTATTGCTCCAGCAGATGTTCCGCTAAACGCAGACCGCACTTTTGCAAACGCAAAGGTGTTTGCGCGTTACCGCGGCGAGGTTGTTGAAGTTGATGCAGCAGAAGTTGACTTCGTTGACATCTCACCTCGTCAGCTCGCATCGGTTTCAACTTCGTTGATTCCGTTCCTCGAGCACGACGACTCAACCCGTGCGCTAATGGGTGCAAACATGCAGCGTCAGGCAGTTCCACTGCTACGCAGCATTGCACCACTTGTTGGCACCGGTATGGAGCGCGTTGCAGCAATCGACTCAGGCGCAGCAGTTATCAACGAGACCGCTGGTGTCGTTGAAGAAGTTGCAGCAGACAAGGTTGTTATCAAGCAGGATGCTGGCGGCACCAAGTCATACATTCTTCGCAAGTTCGACCGCTCGAATCAGGGCACCGCGATCAACCAGCGTTCAATCGTTTCGGTTGGCCAGAAGGTTGACGCCGGAGAAGTTCTTGCAGACGGCCCAGCTACCGAAAACGGCGAGCTCGCACTCGGAAAAGACCTACTCGTGGCATTCATGCCGTGGGAGGGGCACAACTTCGAAGACGCGATCATCATCAGCCAGAACTTGGTCAAAGATGACACCCTCAGCTCGATTCACATCGAGGAGTATGAGGTCGAGGCTCGCGATACCAAGCTAGGTAAAGAAGAGATCACCGCCGACCTGCCGAACATTTCGACAGAGGCTTTGGCTCAGCTAGACGAGCGCGGCATCATTCGTATCGGTGCAGAGGTTCGCCCAGGCGACATCTTGGTTGGAAAGGTCACCCCTAAGGGAGAGACCGAGCTAACCCCAGAAGAGCGCCTACTTCGCGCAATCTTTAACGAGAAGAGTCGCGAAGTTCGCGACACCTCTTTGAAGGTTCCGCACGGTGAGCAGGGAACCATCATCGGCGTCAAGGTATTTGACATCGACGAGGGTGACGACGAGCTAGGTGCCGGTGTTAACCAGCGCGTAGTGATTCACATCGCTCAGAAGCGCAAGATTACCGAGGGTGACAAGCTTGCTGGTCGCCACGGTAACAAGGGTGTTATCTCGAAGATTCTGCCAATCGAAGACATGCCATTCCTCGAGGATGGAACTCCGGTTGACATCGTTCTAAACCCGCTAGGTATTCCTGGTCGAATGAACTTCGGTCAGATTCTTGAGCTTCACCTCGGCTGGATTGCTAAGCAGGGTTGGGACGTTAAAGACGGTGCAAAGTGGGCCGCCAACCTCGTTGACGAAATGCGTCACGGCGAGCCAGGCACCCCGGTTGCAACTCCTGTCTTCGACGGCGCATCGAAAGATGAAGTTGCCGGTCTTCTCGAGTCGACTCGTCCGAACAAGGATGGTCAGCACCTCGTGAAGAAGTCGGGTAAGGCACGTCTATTCGACGGTCGCTCAGGCGAGCCATACCCAGAAGACATCTCGGTCGGTTACATGTACATCTTGAAGTTGCACCACTTGGTAGACGACAAGATTCACGCACGTTCAACCGGTCCTTACTCAATGATCACTCAGCAGCCACTAGGTGGTAAGGCGCAGTTCGGTGGACAGCGCTTTGGTGAGATGGAAGTTTGGGCTCTACAGGCTTACGGTGCAGCACACACTCTTCAAGAGTTGCTCACCATTAAGTCAGACGACATCAACGGTCGAATCAAGACCTACGATGCAATCGTCAAGGGTCAGAACATCCAGGCTCCTGGTATTCCAGAGTCGTTCCGAGTTCTAACTAAGGAAATGCAGTCGCTCGCACTGAACGTTGAGGTTCTCAACGCAAAGGGCGAAGCAGTCAACTTGATGGAAGAAGACTTCGAAGCAGATCGCACTGCAGAAGACCTCGGAATCAACTTGTCTCGCAACGAAGCACTTTCGGCAGACAACGACTCACCTACTTACTACTAAAGAGAATCTGGACTTAAGGAAAAATCATGGATGTTGAACTATTCGACTCACTCCGCGTTGGTCTAGCTACCGACACTGAGATTCGCTCATGGTCAAAAGGTGAAGTAAAGAAGCCTGAGACCATCAACTACCGCACCCTGAAGCCAGAAAAGGATGGCCTTTTCTGCGAGAAGATCTTTGGTCCGACCAAGGACTGGGAGTGTGCCTGTGGCAAGTACAAGCGCGTTCGCTTTAAGGGAATCGTTTGTGAGCGTTGCCAGGTTGAGGTAACCAAGTCTTCAGTTCGTCGTGAGCGCATGGGTCACATCGAACTTGCTGCTCCGGTTACTCACATCTGGTACTTCAAGGGTGTTCCTTCACGCTTGGGTTACCTGCTCGACGTTGCTCCAAAAGACCTAGAGAAGATCATCTACTTCGCTGCCTACCGCGTTATGTCTCTTGAGACTGCCGACGACGATGGCAACGTAGTTGTTGACTCACTTCACAAGGGTGAATACATCGATCGCATCACCACCTTGTTGCGCGAGCGCGAGGCAGAGATGCTCGAGGTTGCTCAAGAAGAGCACGACGCTCTCGAGGCATTCGGTCTAAAGCTTTACCCGGCTACCAACCTGTGGGAGACCCCAACTTGGCTAGACCCGCAGTTCAGCCGCACCTTCGAGAAGATTCTTGCTTGGGAAGTTAGCGAAGCAAAGAAGAAGGAGAACCCATTCGGTAAGAAGGGTTCAGACGAGATCAACTCAGAAGATGCGCCGGTTGTTCGCGACGTAGCTGACGAGAAGAAGATCAAGCAGCTCATCTCTGAGTTCAAGAAGAAGACCGACAAGATTGTGCGCGAGTATGCACGCATCGAGCGTTCTTCGAACTTGCAGAAAGAGCAGCTCGCATGGCGTCTATATATCACCGCTAAGAAGAGCAAGCCAATTCAGAACGACGCAATCTTCGATTACTTCGACTACTGGTATGGCGACGCTGTTGAGACCGCAATCGGTGCCGAGGCAGTTCTTCGCGAGCTTGCAGACTTCGATCTTGCTAAGGCAGCCGAAGAACTAAAGGCAATCATTGCCAAAGACAAGGGTGCAAAGCAGACTCAGGCAATTAAGCGCCTGAAGGTTGTTAACTCATTCATGGCTTCGGGCACTAGCCCAACCTCGATGGTGCTTAACGTTCTTCCGGTTCTTCCACCAGAAATTCGTCCGATGGTTCAGCTAGACGGTGGCCGCTTTGCGACCTCTGACCTAAACGACCTCTACCGTCGCGTTATTAACCGCAACAACCGTTTGAAGCGTTTCGTCGATCTAGGTGCTGTTCCAAAGACCATCTTGAACAACGAGAAGCGCATGCTTCAAGAAGCTGTTGACGCACTGTTCGACAACGGTCGCCGTGGTCGCCCAGTTACCGGAACCGGTAACCGCCCACTCAAGTCACTGTCTGACCTTCTAAAGGGTAAGCAGGGTCGTTTCCGTCAGAACCTTCTGGGTAAGCGCGTTGACTACTCGGGTCGTTCTGTAATCGTGGTTGGTCCACAGCTAAAGCTTCACCAGTGTGGTCTGCCAAAGCAGATGGCTCTAGAGCTCTTCAAACCTTTCGTAATGAAGCGTCTTGTCGACCTAGGTCTAGCTCAGAACATCAAGAGCGCAAAGCGCAAGGTTGAGCGTTCACACGCAGAGGTCTGGGATGTTCTAGAAGAAGTCATTCGCGAGCGTCCGGTTCTACTAAACCGTGCACCTACCCTTCACCGTCTAGGCATCCAGGCTTTCGAGCCGCTGCTAGTTGAAGGTAAGGCAATCCAGCTGCACCCGCTCGTCTGTACAGCGTTCAACGCTGACTTCGACGGTGACCAGATGGCTGTTCACCTTCCTCTGTCGGTTGAGGCTCAGGCCGAGGCCCGCGTTCTAATGCTTGCTTCGAACAACATCTTGAAGCCGTCTGACGGCCGCCCGGTTGCTGTTCCTACCCAGGACATGATCATCGGTCTTTACCACCTAACCGGTGACAAAGACGGCGCGATTGGTGAGGGCCGAGCATTCGGTTCAATCGCCGAGGCAATTCTTGCGCACGACATGTTGAACAAGACCACTAAGACCGGTCTAGACATTCAGGCCAAGGTTCGCATCCGTTTGAATGGTGAGCTAAAGACCACGACTCTCGGAAAGGCTTTGTTCAACGAAGCGCTTCCAGAGGCGTTCCCTTACTACGACGGCCAGGTTGGAAAGAAAGAGATCGAGCGCATCATCACCGATCTCGTTGAGAAGTTTCCACGCACCGAAGTTGCACAGACTCTTGACCGCGTCAAGGATGCAGGTTTCCACTGGGCTACCCGTTCGGGTGTCTCAATGGCAATCTCAGATGTGAACTTCGACGCCGACGGCAAGTTCGACAAGGAGCGCGAAGCGCTAATTGTTAAGGGTGAGAAGGAGCACACAAAGATTCAGGAGAAGTTCGACCTCGGTGGAATTTCTGAATCAGAGCGTGTCGACAACCTCGGTGCCCTTTGGAACGACTACACCAAGCAGATTGCAACATTGCTTGAGAACTCGCTGCCAAAAGACAACGCAATCTACAAGATGGTTACCTCGAAGGCTCGTGGAAACTGGATTCAGATTCGTTCGATCATGGGTATGCGTGGCCCGGTGACCAAGTCATCTGGTGAGTTTGCCGCTATGCCTGTTAAGGGAAACTACCTAATCGGTCTGACCGCTAACGAGTACTTCGTTAACGCGACCGGTGCTCGTAAGGGTAACGCTGACACCGCTATGAAGACTGCGGCTGCCGGTTACCTAACTCGTCGTCTAGTTGACGTTGCGCAGGATGTAATCATTCGCATCGAAGACTGTGAGACCACCCGTGGAATCGTCAAAGACGACTTCCGCAAGGTTGACGAGAACGGCACTGTCGAGTGGAGCGAGAACAAGCTGGAACTTTCAGTCTTGCACCGCACCCTTGCCGAAGACATCACCGCTGGCAAGACCGTTATCGCGAAGGCAGGCTCGTCAATCGACCAGCACGTCATCGCGGCAATCAAGGCCAACGACATCGAGTCGGTCAAGGTGCGCACCGTGCTTACATGCCAGGCAGACACTGGCCTCTGTGCGAAGTGCTACGGCATCTCACTAGCAACCGGTAACCCGGTTGAGCTTGGTGAAGCCGTCGGTATCATCGCAGCGCAGTCGATCGGTGAGCCAGGAACGCAGCTAACCATGCGTACCTTCCACACCGGTGGAGCTTCTGACAAAACCAAGACTCAGGTCATCAAGACTCGTTCTGGTGGAAAAGAAACTCGTGGCGAGCGAACCATTAACTACGACATCACCCAGGGTCTAACCGGTGTTACCGACTTGCTAGAAGCACGTATCGGTATGAGCCAAAAAGACAAGGTTGCGGTTATCGCATTCTGGCCTGGCAAGGTTGACATCCGTGAAGTTGAATCGAAGTCGGGCGCTAAGAAGTTCGAAGTTCGAATCGTTCCACAAGGTGACAAGGCTCTTGCCGAGGCGAAAGAAATCGCTAAGAGCTACACCTTCTCGCGTACAGCTTCGAAGACTTTCAAGAAGCTAGACCCAGAACTTCCGATCACCATCGTTGACGACGAGAGCATGTTGCTCGTAATCGACGGAGAAGAAGTTCAGCGCGGTGACTTCATCAAGGATGGAACTCCGATTCCTCAGGAAGTTCTCGCGACCAAGTCGGTCAACGAGGCTGCCAAGGAAATCATCAACGGTGTTCAGGCTATCTACGGTGCACAAGATGTTGCACTGCACGACAAGCACCTTGAAGTTATCGTTCGCCAGATGTTGAGCAAGGTAACCATCGTTGACTCGGGTGAGACTGACCTCATGCCTGGTGCACAGATGGACCGTCGCACATACATGCGAATCAACAAGGAAGCACGTGACGAAGGCAAGAAGACTGCCGCTGCTCGTGACGAGGTATTGGGTATGACCCGTGCATCGCTCGCCGCAGAGTCATGGCTATCGGCTGCATCATTCCAGGAGACCACTCGAGTCTTGACTCAGGCTGCGCTAGACCGCAGCACTGACAAGCTCAAGGGTCTAAAGGAGAACGTAATCATCGGTAAGTTGATCCCGGCCGGAACTGGTTTGGCTGCTTACCGTCAGATCGACGCTGTGCCTACCGAAGAGGCCAAGGCAGAGCGTTACCCAGGTCTCCCGTGGGCTACCACATCTGAAGAGTCGGTTGACTACAAGGATGACAGCTTCTCGGGTGCCGGACTGAGCTTCACTTCGCTCGAGGACTACTCGAACGAAGAGCCTGCTCAGTAGCCAAAAATCCATTTGACCCGCCAGAGCAAATCAGGGTAGTCTTGGCAAAGTCTGTGTTATCGCAGGCGTTGCCTCGGATTGCAGATTTTGCTCCGGTGGGCTCAAAGAAACCTTTAGGTTAGATCAATCTGGTCTGCCTAAAAACCCCCGATATCCATCGGAATTAACAAGGAGAAGTAGTGCCAACAATTAATCAGTTGGTCCGCAAGGGTCGCAGCGAAAAGATTTCGAAGACCAAGTCGCCAGCGCTGAAGAGTTCACCTCAGCGTCGTGGCGTTTGCACACGTGTTTACACCACCACACCTAAGAAGCCGAACTCGGCTCTTCGCAAGGTGGCTCGTGTGAAGCTAAGCAACGGCATCGAAGTAACCGCCTACATCCCGGGTGAAGGTCACAACCTTCAGGAGCACTCAATGGTTCTAGTGCGCGGCGGCCGTGTAAAAGACCTACCAGGTGTTCGCTACAAGATCGTTCGCGGAGCTCTCGACACTCAGGCAGTGAAGAACCGCAAGCAGGCTCGCAGCCTATACGGCGCAAAGAAGGGTAAGTAATCTAAATGCCTCGTAAAGGCCCAATCACAAAGCGTCCAGTTGTCGCTGACCCGGTATACGGTTCACCAGTTGTGTCGCAGCTAGTAAACAAGATTCTTCTTGACGGCAAGAAGTCGATCGCAGAGTCGATCGTCTACGGTGCCCTCGAAGGCGCAACCGGCAAGTCAGGCACTGACGCAGTTGTTCTTCTAAAGAAGGCACTCGACAATGTGCGACCAACCGTTGAGGTTCGTTCACGTCGTGTTGGTGGCTCGACCTACCAGGTACCGATCGAAGTGAAGGCACACCGTGCAAACACTTTGGCGATGCGCTGGTTGGTTAGCTATGCCAAGTTGCGCCGCGAAAAGACCATGACCGACCGCTTGATGAACGAGATTCTCGACGCATCAAACGGACTAGGCGCAGCAGTCAAGCGTCGCGAAGACACTCACAAGATGGCTGAGTCAAACAAGGCATTCGCGCACTACCGCTGGTAAACCACTTAGTTTCGCCTTCTAACCCACCCGGTTAGGGGGCGTAACTTTTGACCGAAGCAACACACACGCAATACCCCTAAACATCCAGGAGACCACCGTGGCACAAGACGTGCTTACCGACCTAAGCAAGGTTCGCAACATCGGCATCATGGCGCACATCGACGCCGGTAAGACCACCACGACCGAGCGCATCCTGTTCTACACAGGCATCACTCACAAGATTGGTGAGGTGCACGATGGTGCAGCGACTATGGACTGGATGGAGCAGGAGCAGGAGCGTGGAATCACTATCACCTCAGCTGCAACCACTTGCTTCTGGGACAAGAACCAGATCAACATCATTGACACCCCTGGACACGTTGACTTCACCGTTGAGGTAGAGCGTTCACTTCGCGTTCTAGACGGCGCCGTTGCTGTGTTCGACGGTAAAGAGGGTGTTGAGCCTCAGTCAGAGACCGTTTGGCGTCAGGCTGACAAGTATGACGTTCCTCGCATCTGTTTCGTAAACAAGATGGACAAGCTGGGTGCTGACTTCTACTTCACCGTAGACACCATCATCAAGCGTCTAGGTGCAAAGCCACTGGTTATTCAGATTCCTATCGGCGCAGAGTCAACCTTCGAGGGAATGGTTGACATCGTAAAGATGAAGGCTCTTACCTACCGCGGCGACACCGAGATGGGTGCAAAGTACGAGGTTGAAGAGATTCCTGCTGACCTTGTAGAAAAGGCAAACCACTACCGTGCAATCCTGCTCGAGACCGTCGCAGAAACCGACGAAGCTCTCATGGAGAAGTACTTCGCCGGCGAAGAGCTAACCGAAGCCGAGATCAAGGGTGCGATTCGCAAGATGACCATCAACTCGGAGCTTTACCCAATTCTTTGTGGCTCTGCCTTCAAGAACAAGGGTGTTCAGCCGATGCTCGACGCAGTTATCGACTACCTACCTTCACCGCTAGACGTTGCAGCTATCGTCGGCTCAAACCCTCGCGACGAAGAGCAGAAGATCACCCGCGAGCCAAAGGCTGACGGTCCATTCGCTGCCCTTGCTTTCAAGGTTATGACCCACCCATTCTTCGGTCGCTTGACCTACATCCGTGTTTACTCGGGTAGGGCAGATGCCGGTGCACAGGTTATTAACTCGACCAAAGACCGCAAAGAGCGCATTGGCAAGATGTTCCAGATGCACGCCAACAAGGAAAACCCTGTTGACTTTGCAACTGCCGGTCACATCTATGCAGTCATCGGTCTGAAAGACACCACCACTGGTGACACTCTTTGCGACCCAGACAACCAGGTTGTTCTAGAGTCAATGACTTTCCCTAAGCCAGTTATCTCGGTTGCAATTGAGCCAAAGACCAAGGGCGACCAGGAGAAGCTAGGTCTCGCAATTCAGAAGCTTGCCGAAGAAGACCCAACCTTCCGCGTTGAGCACGACCACGAGACCGGCCAGACCGTTATCTCGGGTATGGGTGAGTTGCACCTCGACATTCTCGTTGACCGCATGCGTCGCGAGTTCAAGGTTGAGGCCAACGTTGGTAAGCCACAGGTTGCTTACCGCGAGACTCTTAAGCGTGCAGTCGACAAGTATGACTACACCCACAAGAAGCAGACCGGTGGTTCAGGTCAGTTCGCGAAGATTCAGATCAAGCTCGAACCTATGGAGGTCGAGGGAGACAAGACTTACGAGTTCGTCAACGCCGTAACCGGTGGTCGCGTTCCTCGTGAATACATTCCGTCTGTAGACGCCGGCATCCAGGATGCCATGCTCGTGGGAACCCTTGCCGGTTACCCAGTAGTAGGCGTCAAGGCAACTCTTCTTGATGGCGCATATCACGACGTTGACTCGTCTGAAATGGCCTTCAAGATTGCTGGATCGATTGCCTATAAAGAGGCAGCTCGTCTAGCAAACCCAACTCTGCTCGAGCCGTTGATGTCGGTCGAAGTTCGTACCCCTGAGGAATACATGGGTGACGTAATCGGTGACTTGAACTCACGACGCGGTCAGATTCAGTCAATGGATGACGCCTCAGGCGTCAAGGTCGTTACCGCCCTAGTTCCACTGTCTGAAATGTTCGGTTACGTCGGTGACCTGCGCTCGAAGACTTCGGGCCGCGCGGTCTACTCGATGACCTTCGAGACCTACGCTGAGGTTCCAAAGGCTGTCGCCGAAGAAATCGTTCAGAAAGCAAAGGGCGAGTAGTAGCATCCGCTGCTCTCTTCTAATAAGATAGAAATTCTGTAAATCCCAAATTCTGTCGGGTGCCAAAACGCCCGAGTGAACAACGAGTCCTGAGGAGGACCCATAATGGCAAAGGCGAAATTCGAGCGCACCAAGCCGCACGTCAACATTGGTACTATCGGTCACGTTGACCACGGTAAGACCACTTTGACTGCAGCTATCACCCGTGTGCTTCATGACAAGTACCCAACTCTTAACACCGCATCTGCGTTCGACCAGATCGACAACTCTCCTGAAGAGAAGCAGCGTGGAATTACCATCAACATCTCACACGTTGAGTACCAGACCGAGAAGCGCCACTACGCTCACGTAGACGCTCCGGGCCACGCTGACTACATCAAGAACATGATTACTGGTGCAGCTCAGATGGATGGTGCGATTCTTGTAGTTGCAGCAACCGACGGCCCAATGCCTCAGACCAAGGAGCACGTGCTTCTTGCTCGTCAGGTTGGCGTTCCTTACATCGTTGTGGCTCTAAACAAGTCAGACATGGTTGACGACGCAGAAATCCTAGACCTCGTTGAGATGGAAGTTCGCGAACTTCTAAGCAAGTACGAGTTCCCTGGCGATGACGCACCTGTTATCCAGGTCTCAGCTCTAAAGGCACTTGAGGGCGACGCAACTTGGGGCGCAAAGGTTCTTGAGCTCATGGATGCTTGCGACACCCACATTCCAGAGCCAACTCGCGAACTAGACAAGCCTTTCTTGATGCCTGTTGAAGACGTTTTCACAATCACTGGTCGTGGAACCGTAATCACCGGCAAGATCGAGCGTGGCCAGGTCAAGGTTAACGACGAAGTTGAAATCGTTGGAATCCGCGACAAGCAGAAGACCACCGTTACCGGTATCGAAATGTTCCGCAAGCTTCTCGACTATGCAGAGGCCGGCGAGAACGTAGGTCTATTGCTACGTGGAACCAAGCGTGAAGATGTAGAGCGTGGCCAGGTTGTTTGCAAGCCTGCCTCGATCACCCCTCACACCGGTTTTGACGCAAACGTCTACATCCTGTCAAAGGATGAGGGTGGCCGTCACAACCCGTTCTACGCAAACTACCGCCCACAGTTCTATTTCCGTACCACTGACGTGACTGGTGTTATCACCCTTCCTGCAGGTACTGAAATGGTTATGCCTGGCGACACCACCGAAATGGCAGTCGAGCTAATTCAGCCGATCGCTATGGAAGAGGGTCTACGTTTCGCTATCCGTGAGGGTGGCCGCACCGTAGGTGCAGGAACCGTAACCAAGATCACCAAGTAATAAGTTTTTACCTAAGAGATCCCTCGGCTTCGGCCGGGGGATTTCTTTTTGCCTCAAGAGTTAATCTGCTAACTGATTTGTTAACTTTGATAACAGCGGGTGAATAGTAAAAAATGGAAGCATGACTAACACAACTCCAGCCGCGGCCCCTGCAAAGCCAGCCGCGCCAAAAAAGCCAACTAAAGCCAAGAAGCCAGCAGCACCTAAAAAGCCAGCTGCTCCAAAGAAGCCAGTAGACCCAGCAAAGGCCGCTGCCAACAAAGCCAAGAAGGCCACCGTCAAGGTTGCCAAGAAGGCTGCCGTGAAGACCACCAAGAAGGCTGTCGCAAAGACAAGCAAGAAGGTAGCCACCAAGGTTGCCAAGAAGGTAGTCAAGAAGGCAGCTCCAAAGAAGCCAGCGGCTAAGAAAGCCGTAGCCAAGGTCGTTAAGAAGGCCGTCAAGAAGGCAGCTCCAAAGAAGCCTGCAGCCAAGAAGGCTGTTGCAAAGGTCGTTAAGAAGGCTGTGAAGTCAGCCGTAAAGAAGGCAGCTCCAAAGAAGTCTTCAAAGGGCAAGAAGAAGTAATTCTCAAACTCGAAAGTGATCCCTCGGCTTCGGCCGGGGGATTTCTTTTGCCCGCGGCGGTCAGCTTAGGCGCTGGCCGAATCTGAACGAGTTGCCGTCTTTATCTTTTAGCCAGAACTCTCGGGTATCCCAGGTCTGGTCTTGGGCGGTGGTGCCAGCCCGTTCGGCCAGTTCGTCGATCGAGTCGGTCCAGAAATAGACCACAACCGGGCCGATTCCATCGCCCCGGCTCTCGCTCAGGTGCAGTTCGTGGCCGTTTTGGTCGACTAGAGAGGCATATCGAAGCTGGCCGCCATTGGGGTCGTGAACCCAGTTTTGGCTAAAACCCACCTTGGCCAGCACTTCGATGGTTGGCTCGAGTTTGGTCACCGGAACCACGGGAACGACTGTCTTGATCATGGATCAAGCCTAAAAGCGCTCGGTTCGAGCAAAAGCCCAAAATAGGGCCACTTTTGCCAGATTTAATTTGCATTGCCCGCCTTCGATGTGGCAAGATTGGAAAGTTCTTGAGTCGTCGCGCTATCTTGCGTGAACCACTGCAGGCATTTGTGAACAGATTCGTCTGGGCCGGCCGCAGCTGAACAGAAATGTATTCGACCTTTTGCTCGATGTTTTCGACCGGTTTCCGGGCGACACACCCGAGTGCGTGGGTCGGAGTAGCAGTACCTCATCGGGCTAAAACCCGCGGAGTTTGACAGATAAACAGTGGTGCAACATCAGTAGTGCTACTAAGCACGCGGCGTAAAACCCGCGAATGTGATATGAGAGCGAGTCAAGATGGCCGGACAGAAAATCCGCATTCGACTTAAGTCATACGACCACGAGGTCATTGACGTTTCTGCGCGCAAAATCGTAGATACCGTTACTCGTGCCGGTGCGACCGTGGTGGGCCCAGTTCCACTGCCAACCGAGAAGAACGTTGTGTGTGTGATTCGTTCACCGCACAAGTACAAAGACAGCCGCGAGCACTTCGAGATGCGCACCCACAAGCGTGTAATCGATATCATCGATCCAACTCCTAAGGCAGTTGACTCTTTGATGCGTCTCGACCTTCCGGCTGACGTAAACATCGAGATCAAGCTCTAAGGAAAACGATGACTACTCAAAATAAGACTGTTAATGGACTACTGGGCAAGAAGCTCGGCATGACTCAGGTCTGGGATGCGAACAACAAGCTTGTTCCTGTCACCGTGATCGAGGCTGGCTCAAACGTAGTTACCCAAATCAAAAATGTTGAGACCGACGGTTACGTCGCGATCCAGGTTGCATTCGGTGCAATCAAGCCAACCAAGGTAGACAAGCCAACTGCTGGTCACTTTGAAAAAGCTGGCGTAAACCCACGTCGTTACCTTGCAGAGATTCGCACCGCTGATGCAGCTGACTACTCAGTTGGCCAAGAGCTAGGTGTTGAAGTTTTCGAAGTTGGTTCAAAGCTTGACGTTGTTGGAACCTCAAAGGGTAAAGGCTTCGCAGGTCACATGAAGCGCCACGGCTTCCACGGTGTTGGTGCATCTCACGGTGCCCACCGCAACCACCGCAAGCCGGGTTCGATCGGTATGTCATCTACTCCTGGACGCGTTTTCAAGGGTAAGAAGATGGCTGGCCGCATGGGAACCGACCGCGTAACCACCTTGAACCTAACCCTTCACTCAGTAGACGCCGAAAAGGGTCTGCTACTTGTCAAGGGTGCCGTTCCTGGCCCTAAGGGTCAGCTCGTATTCGTTCGCAACGCAGTGAAGGGAGCGTAACCAAATGGCTAATTCGGTAGACGTTCTTGACGTCGCAGGAAAGAAGACCGGCACCGCCGAACTTCCGACTGAACTATTCGACGTTCAAACCAACATCCCGCTTATTCACCAGGTTGTTGTTGCTCAGTTGGCTGCTGCTCGTCAGGGCACCCAGTCAACCAAGCGTCACGGTGAAGTTTCTGGAACCGGTAAGAAGCCGTTCAAGCAGAAGGGAACCGGTCGCGCTCGTCAGGGCTCGCTCCGCGCTCCACAGATGCGTGGCGGTTATGTTACTCACGGTCCAAAGCCTCGTGACTACGACCAGCGCACTCCTAAGAAAATGATTGCTGCTGCGACCAAGGGCGCTCTAAGCGACCGCGCACGCAACAACCGTCTGCACGTAATCAACGCTTTCGCCATTGGTGACAAGCCGTCGACTAAGTCAGCTCAGGAAATCATCGTGCGACTAACCGCTCGCCGCAACGTTCTAGTAGTTCTAGACCGCAGCGACGACGTGAGCTACAAGAGCTTGCGCAACATTCAGAACCTTCACGTTCTGCCTGTTGACCAGCTAAACGCTTACGACGTGTTGTTGAGCGACGACGTGATTTTCACGAAGGCGGCACTCGACGCTTTCATCTCAGGTCCATCGAAGGGCTCGGCTAAGGCCACTGCAACTTCGAGCGAAGCAGGGGAGGCATAAACCATGTCTGCAATCAACAAAGATCCACGCGACGTAATCATCAAGCCAATCGTCTCTGAGAAGAGCTACAACTTGATTGACAACGGCAAGTACACCTTTGAGGTTGACCCAACTTCGAACAAGACTGAAATCAAGCAGGCTATCGAAGCAATCTTCAAGGTGAAGGTTGCATCGGTTAACACGCTCAACCGCGTTGGTAAAACCCGTCGCACCAAGTTTGGTCTCGGAAAGCGCAAAGACACAAAGCGCGCCATCATCACCCTAAAGTCCGGCTCAATCGACATCTTTTCAAGTGTCGTTTAAGGCAAGCGGAGGAAACTAGAAAATGGGAATTCGTAAATACAAGCCAACGACTCCAGGTCGTCGTGGATCGTCTGTCTCGGACTTTGCCGAGATCACTCGCACCACTCCTGAGAAGTCGCTACTTCGCCCACTTACCAAGTCGGGCGGTCGCAACAACCAGGGCCGTGTTACCACTCGCCACATCGGTGGAGGACACAAGCGTCAGTACCGTCTGATCGACTTCCGTCGTCACGACAAGGATGGCGTTCCTGCAGTTGTAGCTCACATCGAGTACGACCCGAACCGCACCGCGCGTATTGCACTCTTGCACTACGCCGACGGCGAGAAGCGTTACATCATCTGCCCAAACAAGTTGAAGCAGGGTGACCGCATCGAGCAGGGTGCAAACGCCGACATCAAGCCAGGTAACAACCTGCCTTTGAAGAACATCCCAACCGGTACCGTGATTCACGCTATCGAGCTAAAGCCAGGCGGCGGTGCCAAGATGGGCCGTTCAGCTGGTGCGTCAGTTCGTCTAGTTGCAAAGGACGGCGCTTATGCGCAGCTTCGTTTGCCATCAGGCGAAATTCGCAACGTAGACGCTCGCTGCCGCGCAACCATCGGTGAAGTTGGCAACGCAGAGCAGTCAAACATCAACTGGGGTAAGGCTGGCCGCATGCGCTGGAAGGGCGTTCGCCCAACCGTTCGTGGTGTCGCCATGAACCCGGTCGACCACCCACACGGTGGTGGTGAAGGTAAGACTTCTGGTGGACGTCACCCAGTGACTCCTTGGGGTCAGGCCGAAGGCCGCACACGCAAGCCAAACTTGCCAAGCAACAAGCTCATTGTCCGCCGACGCCCACCTGGCAAGCACTAGTAGGAGTTCGAACTTATGCCAAGAAGTCTGAAAAAAGGCCCGTTTGTCGACGAGCACCTAATGAAAAAGGTGCGCGTTCAGAACGAAGCAAATACCAAGAATGTGATCAAGACATGGTCGCGTCGCTCGATGATTGTGCCGTCAATGCTCGGTCACACCATCGCGGTGCACGACGGTCGCAAGCACATCCCTGTATTCGTTAGCGAGACCATGGTTGGTCACAAGCTAGGCGAATTCGCACCTACCCGCACCTTCCGTGGTCACGTGAAGGATGACAAGAAGGGCAAGCGCAAATAATGGAAGCTTTCGCAAAACTTAAGCACATCCGCATTACGCCGATGAAGGCTCGCCGCGTGGTTAACACCATCCGTGGCAAGCAGGCTACCGAAGCACTAGCAATCTTGAAGTTTGCACCTCAAGCTGCAAGCGAGCCGATCCGCAAGCTCGTTGCATCTGCAGTTGCAAACGCAAAGGTTAAGGCCGACGCAGCGAACATCATGTTCGATGAAGACGACCTAATCATTTCTCAGGCATTCGTCGACGAGGGAACCACCTTGAAGCGTTTCATGCCTCGTGCACAGGGACGCGCATTCCAGATTCTCAAGCGCACCAGCCACATCACTGTTGTGGTTGCAACTCCAGACGAGGTTGCCGCAACTGCCGGCGCTAAGAAAGCGAGCAAGAACTAATGGGACAGAAAGTAAACCCATACGGTTTCCGTCTAGGTATCACCACCGATCACATTTCGCGTTGGTTTGCAGACTCAACTAAAAAGGGTCAGCGTTACTCAGACTATGTAACCGAAGACATCAAGGTTCGCGCACTGCTAACCCAGCGGCTAGACCGCGCGGGTGTTTCGCGTGTAGAGATCGAGCGCACACGTGACCGTGTTCGTGTCGACATCCACACCGCACGCCCAGGTCTAGTAATCGGCCGTCGTGGCGCAGAGGCAGAAGCCATTCGCACCGACCTAGAGAAGCTAACCAACAAGCAGATTCAGTTGAACATCCTCGAGGTTAAGAACCCAGACATGGATGCGCAGCTAGTTGCCCAGGGTATTGCTGAGCAGCTAAACGCTCGTGTTGCTTTCCGTCGCGCAATGCGCAAGGGAATGCAGGGAGCGCTTCGCAGCGGGGCAAAGGGTATTCGTGTTCAGACCTCTGGTCGTCTTGGTGGAGCAGAAATGTCTCGCACCGAGTTCTACCGTGAGGGCCGTGTTCCACTACACACCCTTCGTGCCAACATCGACTACGGCTTCTACGAAGCTAAGACTGTTTTCGGTCGCATCGGTGTAAAGGTTTGGATCTACAAGGGCGACATGACCAACAAGGAACTTGCGATTCAGCAGGCTAACGCCCCGAAGCGCAACAACGAGCGTTCAGATCGCCCACGCCGCGGACCAGCACCTGCCGAGGCAAGTGCTCCTGCAGCAGAGAAGGTTGAGGCATAAACATGTTGATTCCACGTCGCGTAAAGCACCGCAAGCAGCACCACCCGTCACGCTCAGGCGCGGCAAAGGGTGGCACCACAGTATCTTTCGGAGAGTTCGGCATTCAGGCACTAACCCCTGCATACGTAACCAACCGTCAGATCGAAGCTGCACGTATTGCAATGACCCGTCACATCAAGCGTGGTGGAAAGGTTTGGATCAACATCTACCCAGACCGTCCACTTACCAAGAAGCCAGCCGAAACTCGCATGGGTTCAGGTAAGGGTCACGTTGAGTTCTGGGTGGCAAACGTCAAGCCAGGCCGCGTAATGTTCGAGGTCGCCGGAGTTAGCGAAGAGCTAGCTCGCGAGGCAATGACTCGTGCGATCCACAAGCTTCCGCTAAAGGCTCGCATCATAAAGCGTGAAGAAGGTGACGCATAATGACAATCGGTTCAAAGAATCTTGCACCAGCAGAACTCGACAAGATCGAAGACTCTGTATTGGTCGAAGAGCTCAAGAAGGCGAAAGAAGAGTTGTTCAACCTTCGCTTTCAGTCGGCCACAGGTCAGCTAGAGAGCCACGGGCGTCTGCGCGCTGTAAAGCGTGACATCGCTCGCATCTACACCATCATCCGTGAGCGCGAGCTAGGCATTCGTGCGGTACCAGTTGCCGCCGCCAAGCCTGCGACCAAGGCCAAGAAGGCTGCAGCTGTCGAAGCTGTAGCAGAGACTAAGGAAGCATAATGGCGACCGAGAAGAACACAGCAGTTGCAGCTGAGACCACCGAGACTCGCGGTTACCGCAAGACTCGTCGTGGCTACGTTGTCAGCGACAAGATGAACAAGACCATCGTGGTTGAGGTAGAAGACCGCGTAAAGCACCCGCTTTACGGCAAGGTTATTCGCCGCAGCACCAAGGTCAAGGCGCACGACGAGTTGAACACCGCTGGAATTGGTGACCTCGTTTTGATCAGCGAAACCCGTCCATTGTCAGCAACAAAGAACTGGCGCCTAGTCGAAATTCTCGAAAAGGCCAAGTAATTCCCGAGGCTTCCGGTCGGTAATCGGTTGCCCATAACAAGGAGAAGAAGTAATGCTTCAACAAGAGTCAAGAATGAAGGTTGCCGACAACACCGGCGCCAAAGAACTTCTTGCTATCCGCATTCTCGGTGGTTCAAAGCGCCGTTACGCGGGTCTCGGTGACGTAATCGTTGCCACCGTAAAGGACGCAATTCCTGGTGGAAACGTAAAGAAGGGTGACGTCGTAAAGGCGGTTATCGTTCGCACCAAGAAAGAGACTCGTCGCCCGGATGGCTCATACATCAAGTTCGACGAGAACGCAGCAGTGATCATTAAGAAAGACGGCGAGCCTCAGGGCACCCGCATCTTCGGCCCAGTCGGCCGTGAGCTTCGCGACAAGAAGTTCATGAAGATCATCTCGCTAGCACCGGAGGTCATTTAATCATGGCGAACATTAAAAAGGGCGACAACGTTCAGGTCATCACCGGTTCAGACAAGGGCAAGCAGGGTCAGGTTTTGGCCGTGCTAACCGAGGCGAACAAGGTAATCGTTCAGGGCGTAAACCTAAAGAAGAAGCACAACCGCATCACCCAGAGTGACCGCGGTGTGAAGCAGGGCGGCATCGAGACAATCGAAGCGCCAATCCACGTTTCAAACGTTCAGGTCGTAGACCCAGGCACCAAGAAGGTGACTCGTCTTGGCTCACGCGAAGACAAGGTAACCAAGAACGGTGTAACCAGAACTGTTCGTGTTCGCGTGGCTAAGAAGTCAGGTAAGGACATCTAATGGCAACTAAGACTCCAGCACAGGCACTTCCTCGCCTAAAGGCTCAGTACCGTGAAGAAATCGCTGCAGCGCTAGCCGCAGAGTTCGGTTTCAAGAACCCACACCAGATTCCTAACCTCACCAAGATCGTTGTGAACATGGGTGTCGGTGACGCAGCCAAGGATGGCAAGCTAATCGACGGCGCTATCCGTGACCTAACCGCAATCACCGGTCAGAAGCCACAGGTTAACCTAGCTCGCAAGTCAATCGCTCAGTTCAAGCTTCGTGAGGGCCAGGCAATTGGCGCGCACGTAACTCTTCGTGGCGACCGCATGTGGGAATTCCTAGACCGTCTATTGAACTTGGCACTGCCACGTATCCGCGACTTCCGCGGTCTTAGCAGCAAGCAGTTTGACGGAAACGGAAACTACACCTTTGGTCTCTCAGAGCAGAACGCTTTTCACGAGATCAACCAGGACAGCATCGACCGCTCACGCGGTATGGACATCACCGTTGTTACCACCGCAAGAACCAATGACGAAGGCCGCGCGCTTCTAACCGCACTCGGCTTTCCGTTCAAAACTGAAGAGAACAAATAACCCTAAGAAATTGGCAAGGTCCAGCTCCTTGTAAAGATCTGGATACCTCCAAGGAAAGCAGCAACAAATGACAATGACAGACCCGGTAGCAGACTTTCTGACCCGGCTGCGCAATGCAAACTCGGCGTACCACGAGACCGTCAGCTTGCCTTACAGCAAGTTGAAGGCCAACATCGCAGAGATCCTCAAGTCAGAGGGTTACATTGCAAGCATCAAGGTTGAAGACGCAAAAGTCGGTAAGACTCTAATCATCGATCTCAAGTTCGGTCCGAACCGCGAGCGTTCACTCGCCGGCATCAAGCGTGTTTCAAAGCCTGGTCTCCGCGTTTACGCAAAGTCAACCGAGCTTCCTCGCGTTCTCGGTGGCCTAGGCATCGCAATCTTGTCAACATCTAGCGGTCTTCTAACCGACCGTCAGGCAGCCAAGAAGGGAGTAGGCGGAGAAGTTCTCGCCTACGTTTGGTAATCACTCATGTCACGTATTGGAAAGATGCCGATCCCGGTTCCTGCCGGAGTCGAAGTAAAAATTGACGGAAACGACGTCTCAGTCAAGGGCCCTAAGGGTCAACTTGCACTAACCGTTGCTGACCCGATCACTGTTGCACTCGAAGACGGAAAAGTCATCGTTACCCGTCCGGATGACGAGCGTATTTCACGTTCGCTGCACGGACTAACTCGCACATTGATTTCAAACCAGATCATCGGAGTCACCGAGGGTTACACCAAGGGACTCGAAATCGTTGGTACTGGTTATCGTGTAACCGCAAAGGGCTCAGACCTTGAGTTTGCGCTTGGTTACTCGCACCCAATTTTGGTGAAGGCCCCAGCGGGCATCACCTTCACAATCGATGGCAACACCAAGGTCACTGTGTCGGGAATCGACAAGCAGGCCGTCGGTGAAGTCGCCGCGAACCTTCGCAAGTTGCGCAAGCCAGAGCCTTACAAGGGCAAGGGTGTTCGCTACGCAGGCGAAGTTGTTCGTCGCAAAGCCGGAAAGTCAGGTAAGTAGTCATGGCTCTTATTCCAAGAAACCGCGGAAAAAGCAAGGCGGATGCTCGCGACCGTCGTCACCTTCGTCTTCGCAAGAAGCTAGCTGGCACAGCGTTGCGTCCACGCCTAGTGGTTACCCGTTCGGCTCGTCACGTATTCGTTCAGGTTGTCGACGACAGCAAGGGCATCACCCTGGCTTCGGCATCAACCATGGAAGCAGAAATGCGCAAGTTCGACGGCGACAAGTCTGCAAAGTCAACCAAGGTCGGCTTGCTGATCGCGGAGCGCGCAAAGAGCGCAGGCGTTACTGAGGTCGTATTCGACCGCGGTGGCAACAAGTATTCAGGCCGCATCGCTGCAATTGCAGATGCTGCCCGCGAGGGAGGTTTGGTTCTCTAATGACTGAAATCAATACAGAAGTAGCGGCAGCAGAAGTGACTGCCGACGCAACCGACAAGGGTGCACCTGCTGTTGACGCGAACGAGCGCGAAGCTCGTCGTGGCGGCCGTGAGCGCGCACCTCGTGGTGAGCGTCGCGATCGCGAAGAGAACAAGAGCCAGTTTCTTGAGCGCGTTGTCACCATCAACCGTGTTTCAAAGGTTGTTAAGGGTGGTCGTCGCTTCAGCTTCACCGCACTAGTTGTTGTCGGTGACGGCAATGGTCTAGTTGGCGTTGGTTACGGAAAGTCGAAAGAAGTTCCGTCTGCAATCGCCAAGGGTGTCGAAGAGGCCAAGAAGAACTTCTTCCGCGTTCCACGCGTAAACAGCACGATTCCTCACCCGGTTCAGGGCGAGGCTGCTGCCGGTGTAGTACTTCTTCGCCCGGCATCAGCTGGCACCGGAGTTATCGCCGGTGGTCCAGTTCGTGCAGTGCTCGAGTGTGCAGGCATCAACGACGTCTTGAGCAAGTCGCTCGGATCATCGAACACAATCAACATCGTTCACGCCACCGTTGCCGCATTGCGTCAACTCGAAGAGCCTGCAGCAGTTGCAGCTCGTCGTGGCTTGACCCTAAGCGAAGTAGCACCAGCAGGTCTAATTCGCGAGCAGAACAAGGCA
>Ga0209191_1000257_pt1 | contig 42304 bp, 51 predicted proteins | sample S_130626_EF_Meta_FD_187320 | JGI IMG/M metagenome (GOLD analysis project Ga0209191, IMG submission 187320) | Freshwater microbial communities from Lake Simoncouche, Canada to study carbon cycling - S_130626_EF_MetaG (SPAdes) (version 2) | ecosystem: Environmental > Aquatic > Freshwater > Lake ...
ATCACGTGGTCCGTTCTTACGACATCAGGACCGCTACCGAATCTAAACGCAATGACATCGATCATCTGGAACGGCACGTATTGGGTTGTAACAGGAACAAACGGACTTACAAACCGCGTTTCCTACAGTACAGATGGAACAACATGGATAGATACAGGAATCGTGACGAATGTCGCACAAAGCGTTTCATGGAACGGGTTCATCTGGGTTGTTGTCGGAACAGACACAAATGGACCCGCTTTGTTCTGGACAACAAACTCTGCGATTACATCGTGGAACCGCCTTCCAATTCCTTACCTTACATCGCCTCAGCACATTGCATGGAATCGTTCGAAGTGGGTGATTACTGGAACAAACGGTACAGTTTCTCTTCCAACGGGTCTTTTCGCGTTCGTTAAAGGAACGGTCCCAAGTGCATCCGAACTCAGATGGAATGGAACTGTGTGGACAACATTGACAAGCTCCGGTCTGTATACAAGTCCAGACGGAAACACGTGGACATCGGTTTTTCCTGGAACCTTTACGTCGATTGGAATTCAGCGAATTATTCCATTTATTCTTACACCATTGGGTACAACAGGTCCAACAGGTCCAACAGGTCCAACAGGTCCAACAGGCTTCACTGGAACGTACGGTCCAAGTGGATCGACCGGATTCACGGGTCCGACTGGAAACACTGGATGGTATGGCATCATCGGCCCCACCGGCCCGAGCGGTCCAACGGGAATCACTGGATGGCAGCCATTAGGAACAACAGGAACAACTGGCAGTGTAGGCACATCATTCTCAATCACGTCTTCAACTGTAACGCCTTCCTTTGTCGCAAGTGGATCCTCTCCCTATATATTCGAAGTCACAACAACCATACCTACGTATTTGTATGTTTCGATAAATGACTTCAATTCGACAATTACAAGTGGGGCCCAGACTGTTTATGCAAGTGTTCAATCTGCATATTTCACCGTAAGTGGTTCGGTCTGGGTACTGAAGTTGGCACTCACAACGTCGTCAACTCTTGTATCTGACAATACCTATACGTTCGTAAATCCGATAAAGATTAGCCAGTATCTATAATGGATGTGTGGGTCGAAGCCGTGCGTGACTTGAAAGACATCGAGAAGGCAGAGGGAACTGAACCATTCGAAGTTGAAACTACATGTCGCGACATCCTGCGGTATATCCGCACAGCACGTATTCGTGACATCGGTCGGTTCTCGCAGCGGACAGGTCTTGAATACGAGAAGTTCATGTCCACCTTCCACAATAAGGGGCTTGTCCAGCGAATCGTCATGGACGATGAATTCTGGGACGCAACGATCAAGGTGCGGAAATGAAAACGAATACTTTACACAGAACAGTATAAGGGGTAAAATGGGCGACACAATCACTGGCGTTCAATTTGGCATCGCAAACCCCGACGACATTCTCAAACGGAGTGTCGTGGAGGTTACGACTGACAAAACATATCAGTCTGGTCAACCTGTCGCAAATGGCGTGTTTGATTCCCGGTTCGGTGTCATCGAGAACGGCAAGGTCTGTCCTACCTGCAAGCACACGAATCAGTATTGTCCCGGACACTTCGGTCACATCACGCTCGCTCGCCCTGTCTACCTCTACCAGTTCTTCGACTGGATTGAGAAGCTGGCGAACACCATCTGCCTGAACTGCTCCGAGGTTCTGCTGGAAGGTGGAATCGAGGACTCGACGTCAACCGGTCTTGCGAAATTCAAGGAGATCCGCGAAGCTGTCAACTGGAAGAAGACGAAGCTCTGTTTCTCCTGTGCGACACCTGTCTTCAAGAAGATCGTTCGCGTTCTCGGCAAGGCTGCGACTCTTGAAGGACACCCGTTCACCGAGAAGGATGAGGAGGAGCTGCCTCCTGTTCCTCTTCAAGTGGAGATGATCCTGCGTGCGTTTCAGCGTATCACGGACACGAACTGCGACAAGCTCGGCTTCAATCATAAGTTCTCTCGCCCCGAGTGGATGATCTGTACGGTTCTTGCTGTTCCACCTCTGACGGTTCGCCCATCCGTCGTGATGGATGACAACCAACGTATGGAGGATGACCTGACCCACAAGCTGATTGACATTCTTCGCAACAACCAGCGTCTTCGCGACAAGCTCGACAAGGGTGAGTCTGCGGAGATGATCGACAAGTATACGGCGATGGTTCAGTATGACGTTGCCACCTATGTTGACAACGACATCAAGGGTCTCGCACCGGCTGCACAGAGGTCTGGACGTCCTCTGCGAACCTTGAAGTCTCGTTTCGGTGCCAAGACGGGACGTGTGCGTGGTAACCTCATGGGGAAGCGTGTTGACTTCTCTGCCCGTTCAGTCATTACTCCAGATGCAAACATTGAGCTGGATGAGCTGGGTGTCCCCGAGGAGATCGCACTGAACCTGACGTTTCCCGAGATCGTGAACGTATACAACCGTGACCGCCTGATGTCATATGTTCGCAACGGTCCGAACAAGCATCCGGGTGCGAAGTCTGTCTTTCTGAAATTGGACAACCGCATGGTAAGCCTGCGATACGTCAGCCCCGACACGATCGATCTCCGCGAGGGCGATGTGGTTCACCGCCATCTGATCGACGGTGACTCGGTTCTCTTTAACCGTCAGCCTTCTCTTCACAAGGCTTCGATGATGTCTCACCGTGTTCGCGTTCTACCCTATTCGACGTTCCGTCTGAATGTTTCGGCAACGAGGCCGTACAATGCCGATTTTGATGGAGATAAAAGTTCATCTTGTCTCCAACAGGTAGCTGCATAGAGGGTTGTGGGAACCACCTTCTACGATAAACAGTGTAACTCCCATATGTGCCCACGACCGCATGAACGTGGACATAGATATAACTACCTAGTCGATGTAAAACGAAATAGAAATTCATAACCATGCGAGAAAGAATAATGGAGTCAAACGAACATGTACTTGGGGAGATATATCTAATGACAAACACCGTGAATGAAAAGGTGTATGTCGGACAGACGGTATCTCATCGCAAAAACCACGGACGATATAGACTATTTGGATACATTGGACGATTTAAGGATCACACCTCGGAAGCAATGTGTAACACGAAGAAACATCAATGTCGGTACCTGAACTCTGCTATACGAAAGTATGGTAAAGATGCATTCGCGGTTAAACTGATTGAGGTGTGTCCGCTGGACAAGTTGAATGAACGGGAGACATTTCATATTCAGAATTCCAACAGCATGTATCCGAACGGATACAATCTAACAGCTGGTGGACGAACTCTTGAACATGTCAAGGTGCCAACCGAACAAACAAATCCAGCTGGAAAGCGAGGCGGCTGCGTCTCCCGTTCTCTTGAAACACGTGCAAAAATGTCTGCTTCGCTCAAAACCTTATTCGAGGGTGAGAGTATTGGGCAATTGCGTTCTGAGAAAGCAAGAATCCAACATATGGCCAATAAGACCAAACTCTTCAAGGGCGTGGAAATTGATGTAACCCAAATCGACTCGTACATTACGAGACGCAAAACATGTGTTCTAGTTAAAGTAGGCGACCGCACCACGCGGTTTGCCGGAAAACGATACACTCCAGACGAACTGCACTCGCATGCAATTGAATTTCTAAAAAGTTTAGCATCGGCAACGCTTCCAAATTGTTCGGGAACCCCGTAAAGACTGAAGTACCAAGGTGTGTTGGAAACAACATGCTGGCTACAGGGAAACTTGTAGGTATGGTAAAAATCTTCAGTATGAGCCAATTATGGCGAAATCGGCAATCCGCAGCCAAGCTCCTTCACTCGTTCGACAGAGTATGGAGAAGGTTCAGAGACTAAATGGTAGCGGGTCGTATATGAAGGTCTAGTCAACCGGATACGGCTCAAGATATAGTCCGTCCCTCTTGGAAACTCGAGGGGTCCTCCAAACGGAGATGAACATGCACGTTCCACAAAGCATCGCTTCGGCCACAGAGCTGAAGTACCTAGCAAGTCTATTAAGAAATATTATCAGCCCACGCACGAACAGCCCGATCATCCAGCTGTTTCAGGACACGATGACCGGTGTCTTCCGCATCAGTCAGCCGAATGTCTCAGTTCCCGAGGTGATCGCAATGAACATCCTCGCCCGAATCAAGCGTAGCTTCACTCGCAAGAACCGCGACTGGACGGGTGCCGAGCTGATCTCGACTGCATTCCCCATGCTGACGTTGAAGGGTGCAGTGACAATCGAGAATGGACAGCTGACATCCGGTATCATGAAGAAGTCTGCGTGTAGCAACCTGATTCACGTGGTCTACAATGATTTCAGCCCTGAGCGATGCGGACAGCTGATCAATGACATCCAGTCGGTGGTCACGCAGTTCAATCTGTACACTGGCTTCTCGGTAGGAACTGCGGACTTGATTGCGAACGATGCGACACAGCAGTTCGTGGCTGAGAAGCTGGATGAGGGACGCACTGCGGTGTCCAAGATCCTCTCCGATGTTCACGGTGGTATGTTCGTCAACATTTCCAGCACCTCTGACGGAGATGAGCTGGAGGACCGCATCTCCTCCGCATTGAAGGCTGTCGCAGCAAAGATTAGCGATGAGGTGATCAAGAGTCTGCCGAAGGACAATGCGATTGTTCAGATGGTTGATTCTGGCTCGAAGGGAAACCCGCAGAACATCACGCAGATGGTAGCCCTGCTCGGACAGCAGCTCATTGAGGGTAAGCGTGTTCAGTATACTCTTCAAGACCGCACGCTGCCTCACTTCGCACGGTATGACGACGGTGTGGAGGCCCGCGGATTCGTTCAGAACTCATTCGTCAACGGTCTGCTCCCCGCAGAGTTCTTCTTCCACGCCCAGGCTGGACGTGAGGGTCTGATTGATACAGCCGTCAAGACCTCGGACACCGGCTATATTCAGCGTCGTCTGATGAAGACGATGGAGGATCAGCACATCGAACACGATGGCACGGTTCGCAATGTGACCGGTAGCATTGTACAGTTCGCTTACGGCGAGGACGGCATTGACTCCATCTCCGTCGAGGGTCAGTCGTTTGAACTCGGCACCATGACCATGGAGGATGTGTACCGCACGTTTGCGATGACTCCCGCAGAAGTTAACACATTCCTGAAGACAGAGGTTGCGGAGTCACCTGACCTTGTCGATGAGATCCTCGCAGATCGCGAGATGCTTGTGCGATCGGTGTTCCGATTCAAGAAGAATGATCAGGTTCTCGCACCGGTCAACTTGAAGCGTCTTCTCGCAACCTATTCAAATCCCTATGCAACGAAGACTGATCTGACTCCCGCCCATGTTGTGGCTGGAATCACCTCGTTCATGAACGACTTCCCCAACAACCGTCTGTTCCACGCCCTGTTGCGATTCTACCTCGCACCGAAGAAGGCCATCCTTGTCCACCGTCTCACAGAGGTGATGTTCGATGAGCTGATGTCTGACATTCGCTATCGCTACTTGAAGTCTCAGGTCCATGCGGGTGAGATGGTGGGTGCCCTGGCCGCACAGTCCATCGGTGAGCCGACGACACAGCTTACACTCAACACCTTCCACTCTGCTGGTACCGCGAAGGCGAACGCAACGTCCGGAGTGCCGCGTATTGAGGAGCTTCTCTCTGCGTCACCGAACCCAAAGCGTCCTGGTAACACTGCGTACTTTGCTGGGGCTGTCTCTCAGAACGAGGCAATCGCCATGATGAAGAACATTCAACGCACGAAGCTACGTGACATCACGAAGTCGATCCGCATCTATTACGATCCATACCCTCTGACCAACGGAACCTCAGTTGAGGAGGACCGGGGTATTCTGGAAGATTACCGCCAGTTCAGTCTCGAAAACGAAGCAGAGTGCGGCTCACCGTGGATCATGCGTATCGAGATGAATGACGTCGAGATGCACGCCCGCAACATCCTCGATCTGACGAAGGTTACGACCCTGTTGTCTGGCAAGTATTCGCAGATCCTCCGCTGCGTGAAGTCAGACACCTCTGCGAAGAACCTGATTGTTCGTATCACCTTCGATCCGAACGTTGTCAAGAACCCGACGCACATCCGCTTCCTGGAAGACAAGATTCTTGATACGGTCCTCTCTGGCGTCGACGGCATCGGACGCGTTCACATGCGAACGATCAAGAGCGAACAGGTCTACGATGATACGGTGGGCGGCTACGTCACTCGCGATCAGTATGTTCTGGATACGGAGGGCACAAATCTCCACGATCTGCTCGTGTTCCCCGGCGTGGATGGAAACCGCACCTTCTCGAACGATATCCACGAGGTCAATGCCGTGTTCGGTATCGAGGCAGCACGCACCTGCTTGCTGGACGAGTTCAATGAGGTATTTAGCACAGAGAAGGTGAACTACCACCACCTCAGCGTTCTTATCGACACCATGACCTATTCGGGACGCATCGTGCCAGTGAACCGCTTCGGAATGAAGAAGAATGAGACAGGTGTTCTTGCGAAGTCGAGCTTTGAGGAGACATCGAAGACCATGTTCGATGCGGCTGTGTCATCCGAGTATGATACGATGCGTGGCGTCTCTGCGAACATCATGTTCGGACAGAAGCCACCGTGTGGCACTGGATTCGTCAACATCCTCGTGGATGAGACCCGGTTGCCGGAGGGTGCGGATGAGATTGTGGAGTCAGACGCATTGGAGCAGGCGAACAAGGCAATCGATGCGATGCCTGACTCAGAGTGTAGGATTGAGGACATCGTCATGGCTTGGTAATGCATCAAGCATGATCTTAAAAAACCCAAACGAAGAGAGAATGAACGTAGCACACAACACGCCATAGACTGCGTGACAGAGAAGGTCCTTCATACATTTTTCGCATGGGCGACGTGAAAGTTGTGTAGCGAAAGTGTAATGGCATTTGTGTCTCCTCTTCGTCCACCTTCGGAGAGGGCTGCGAAATTAGCAGCCGAGAAGCTAGAATCTGCGGCAAAGGCAGAGGCAGTTCGTCAGGCAGCAGAGGAAAAGAAAATGCAGATAGCGATTAGCCGTGGTCGTACGCCTACACGAACCCCCCAAAAACGTGACAGAAGTGAATCAACCGCATCTAGGTCAGTATCCAGATCACCGCGAACACCTGGTCCGCCTCCCAAAGACATTCTTGAATCCTTTATGCAGTTCACTCCAACTACGTTGGTTCTATACGTATGGGGAGACGGATTCACGAAGTGGCAAGAGGAAAACAAAACTGAGACCTCTTCATCAATTAAAGCCAGAGAAGCTGCAATCAAGGCTAGGCAACCAGAACCTAAGCCAGACTATCATTACCCGACAGGACGTTCTGTTCTTGAATTGATGTACGCGAAAGATCAGTGTGTTCATACAATCAAAGAACTGAAAGAGAATGAACCCTGTTATATCTGTGGACAACCTATCGGACCCCCCTTTCCTAAGAATGGGCTAACTGCGGAATGCGAGCATATTCTTTCCGTTGCACAGGCTATTCTTCTTTACAACCTATTTCAGAGTGGTGATGAAGACATCGGATTTTTTCAACGGGAGTATAAGTGGGCTCACGAGCTATGTAACCAAGAGAAGTCTGATACCAATATCATCAAGTATACTGCCGAGCGAGGATTTGAATTCGACAATGCTGCATTAGGCGTGATGCTGACTAAGATCTATAATTCCAGTCGGCGAGGTGGTGATCTACTGCGACGAAGCATAAAACAACCGGTCCAAACATGGAGGGCAGAACGAATGAAGAAAGTTCAAGAGACTGTAAAGCCTCTTCTCGACTACTTGAAGCAGATGTATACACAGGGTGGAGACAAGATGTTTGCATTAGTGGCTGCCACAAATGTCCTCGACCGAGTGAAGGAAGACTTTAAAAAGATAGAGGCTGATCCTGCACTGTTACGATCAGCAGGTGACTATGCAAAAGAAATGGAACTGTTTGATGATGACGGATTAGACGCCCCAATTCCGCCGAGCCTTGGATTGCTTGCAGAAGCTGCTGAATTTGCCGAATCGAGTCCCGATACAAAGAGGGCAAAGATCGGTGGCAAACGACGCAAGACCCGCCGTCATCGCCTCCCTAAACTTCTATAAAGTGAAACGTTGACAGTAAGTAATGAAGGCACGCACCCATCGCCTGCGGTTCTTTCGTAAACATCGACTTGCTGTTCACGGGTATTCCGTTGCAGAGCTGTCGAAGATCTCGCATGTGCCACGTGCGATTCTACAAGAGGTGTACAATCGCGGAATCGGTGCATACAAGACCAATCCCACCTCTGTGCGAATGCGAGGTACGTTCAAGAAGGGAGTGAATGCCCCGTATAGCCGGAAGTTAAGCAAAGAGCAATGGGCAATGGCTCGGGTCTACTCGTTCCTCGATGGAAACCCGAAACATGATACGGACTTGCGTGAAAAACTTCACCATGATAAGTAAATGAACGAAACTGAGTTAACGAAGGGCGTGTCGAACAACACGATCGAGACGTATTACTTTATCCTGTTCTGGCTGGTCGCATTATCAGCCGGAGTTGTGGTTCTCATGGAGCTGTATGTTATGACGTCCAGCCCCAAGCGTGGACTTACGCTGCTCCTGCGTTCAGCCCCTGCCCTGATCCTGGGCGTGGTGAATGCACTGTTCCTGTACATCCTGTCGGTGCGTGCGTTAAAGTAATCTCAATGATGAGTAATGGGCGACATATACGTCATTCTGCTGAAAAATGACGTGCTCGATGGGAAGACCTACCGCTCATTTGAGGAAGCGAAACAGGCACTCATAGACACGGCTATGGCGAAGGAGTGGAGGCTTGAAAACAACCGCGTCGAAGCTCCGATACGTGGGTTCGAAAACATGTTTGAATTTAACGACGAGGGCACAGAACCAGTTGACTTTCCGAAAGAAACAGGCGATCTTACGGAATTGTATGCGAAGGGAGAGGATATAAATGTGGAAACCATAAATATACGTAAGCTGACATTGAAAGCCTCTAATGCGGGCCGTCGCCCTCGCTCGAAGACCATCCGCATGAAAAAAGGTGAGTATTTGCGGGAACATCATCATCTGTTCAAGGTGCTGCGGAATCCTACTCGACGTGCACTGAACGCCGAGCTTCGGAAGCAGAAGCGTGAGTTACGGGAGAGGGGGTTGAAGGGTTAGTCTGTGGTGGGTAAGTTTATTGCTTCAACGGTTTCTACACGATTGTTGCCAAATAAGGCATTTCGGGCATCTGATATCTTCTTACATGTGGCAGCTGGACGTTTTTTACCATCATGTGTTGCATGAAGTATTTCTAACCTAGTCGCCCTGTTTCTCTCCCATGCTAGTTTTCCAGCGGCAGATTGTTTGGCCTTTGTTTCGGCGGATCTCTTTTGAGGTGCACGCCGTTTAGCTGCTTCCGAGTATCTTGCGCGACTTTCAGGCGATCGGTTATTAGCACGTTCAGATATCTTAGCACGCGTCGATGCCGAGTGCGGCACGCCTAGATTACCGCGAACCCCACACCAAATCATATTATAACCGCCAGGATCATCCCAAATATACGTTTGAAACTGCTCTGCATAATAAGCTTCCATGTTCAATAGTCCGGCATGAGGAACCACGCATAACCTCTCGACTGTAAATTGATCTTTGCCGTACAAGTCCATTGCCTTGTGAAGGTATGTTTTAGGTTTGCTTTCATCGCGTTTATGCCAATGCTCGTCATATCTTTCATCCGGTGTATCAAACTTACTGTAACCAACATACCTCATCCCATTCACTAAACATGTGATCAAGTATATACATCCGAACTTGTCAAGCGATCCTAATCTAGCATCATCTGGTTGCTTATGATATGGTTTAACACCCTTTTTCTCCCTGTTCATCGCAGCTGTCGCTTTGCGTTTCTCGATCTGTTCCTTTCCTTGTGCAGCGCAAGGGCTGCCAAATTTGGGAATGTTTGTGGCGGCGGTTCGCTCTACTTTCTGGATCTTCTTGCATTGTTCACAAATTGCGCCAGTTTTATCCGCATTGCGGAAAATCTTCTTAAACACATTTTTATTCTCACACCTGCCACATATTCCCTCTATATAGCATTCTCTACAGAGATCATTAAGGTTGTCGAGTTTATTGTTGTTTTTATAAGCGGCAATAAACGTCGCACTATCACGTATCATCATGGACGTTAGTCTTGATTCATCGTATCTTGCCATTTTGTCTTCTGGTGGGGACATTCTTGGTCTTTTCGTGGTGTGACGGAATCCGTTTTCAGTCACGCGTAATATCCACATACTTCCCCATAAACCCTTCGCCTCCAATGCAATACTTCATGATCCGCGGCCGTGTTGAACCGAGTCATCCCTCAATGCTAGGTCCATCTTATGTACTCCCTTCTCTATAAAACGGATCGATTTCGTTTTAACGCACATGCATTTGTAATGTACAATGGTCTCGCCAAGTAGCGAGCAACTCGAGATTATCGATGCGGTTCGCGAAGGACATAACGTTCTTGGCGACTGCGTTGCAGGATCTGGAAAGACGACTACTGTCCTGATGATCGCAAAGGAGTTCCCAGATAAGAACATCGTATTGCTCACCTATAATTCCGCACTCAAACTCGAAGTCAGAGAGAAGGTTGAGAATGAATCGCTAACAAATATCAACTCTCATTCCTATCATAGTGCAAACGGCACATACTATGCACATCACTCGAAGACCAGCAACTACGATGATGCCATCCGATGTGTCATCAAGCATCGCCGACCGCTACGCACTCCTTCTCTTGCAGTTGATATCCTCATCATCGACGAGACGCAGGACATGAAGAAGCTCTTCTTCCACTTCTGCTGGAAGTTCTATACCGATCTTCGCAAGAAGCCTCAAATTGTCGTATTAGGCGATAGGTTTCAGGGACTGTATTCGTTCGTTGGATCAGATACAAGGTACCTGACGCGGGCATCCGAACTTTGGAAGCAACCGTTTGTTGATAAAACGCTCTCAACATCCTATCGCGTCACGCACCAGATTGCTTCATTTGTAAACGAAGTTCTTCTCGGTTATAGTCGAATCAACGCTGTTCGCGACGGACCACCCGTATCGTATTGGAGGACTCATCCATTCAATGACACTTCATACTTGCTTTATAAATTCATCAGGGATCAGCTTGATAAGGGATATACCCCCGGAGATATCTTCATATTGAGCCCTTCTATCAACGGAAGTGCAATGTCTCCTGTCCGTAAAGTTGAAAACATTCTGGCTATGAACAAGATTCCTTGCTATTATCCGACGACAGATGATGCCATTCTAGATAAGGACGTAATTCAAAACAAGGTGGTTTTCTCGTCGTTTCATTCGTCGAAAGGTAGAGAACGGAAGATAGTTGTTGTACTAGGATTCGAAGCTAGCTATTTCAAATTCGGTGGCAGAGGGATGCCAGAAACAGTTTGCCCTGATGCGATCTACGTCGCCGTTACACGTGCAAAGGAGAAGCTGGTGGTTGTTCAGAGCTCATTAGACATACCTCTACCATTCTTATTCAAAACGCGTTCGCAACTGTCATCACTACCTTACATGGAAATGACTCCCACTGTTTCCGAGACATTTAAAGACCAAACGGTACCTAAGTATCGCAACACGACGCCAACAGACCTTGTACGATTTGTTACAGATGAGAACCTTCTGTTACTCAAGAATCTTGTCGAACCAAGCATCACAATCATCGAGGAAGCATCTATGAGTGTAGGTGTTGAATTGAAAATCAAGACATCTACTGGGTCAGAAGATGTATCAGCCATCAATGGTATTGTGATTCCGATGATACAAGAGTATCGCCGCACGGGAAAAAAGTCCACTGTGCAAAAGGTTGTTGAGGGAACAAAGAGTTGTCTACGAGAGCATCGAGAACAGCCATTTCTTCGCAAATACCTCGAGAAATGGGACCCGGCTACGGTGGATATCCGAAGCGATATTTACTTAGCAGTTCTGTTCACAGCATGCACCAGTCAGCTTTATCATAAGCTTACCCAGATCGACCGCCACGACTGGCTAACATATGAGCAAATTCAACCATGTATCGATATATTAGATCGATTTACGTCGACTAGCACCGGATTGTGTTACGAACATCCTCTTATCGCAGATATCCTATCTCCAACACATGGCCGTATTAGCATGGAGGGACGTATAGACATATGTGACGATGAAACTATATGGGAAGTTAAGTGCGTAGAGAACCTAACATTTGATCATGAGCTTCAATTGGTTGTATATGCATGGATGTGGAAACAAGTGTACGGCGACACTCGCCCTCGCATGTTCAAATTGATTAACGTTCGTTCGGGAGAAATCAGACAGCTTGGTACCGACATCGACTTGGACGCAATTATGCGAGTACTTCTCGACAACAAATACTTACCAAAAAAATGGTTGTGTGATTCAGAATTCTTCTCTTCGCTGAGCAACGTGTATGATTATACACCAGACGAACCGGTGTATGCCGACGATGAACCTGATTGGGATTGCGAGGAGTAAGAGAAATCCGTTTAACGAGTAATATCCACATACTTCCCCATAAACCCTTCGCCTCCGATACAATACTTCATGATGCGTGGACGAGTTGAGCCATGCAAAAAGACTCGTTCAAGATCCGACACGTCCGGATCGCCCATGATCATCGCCTGACTGACTCCATTCACGTAATACATGATGTCTCCGTATGGGACCCAACCCTGTTCTGCGAGATCTGCCAGCTTCTGCGTGAACTCTACCATCACTTCATCTTGTGTCATGTATCTCTGCATGATGGAGGAGACGATGGTGTACATTGTTATAAACTAGATTGAATTAGACAAGTTCCTTCGCATCTAGCACACGGCTATGGGCAAACAGCCAGCAGCCATATTTCTCACACTTCTCGCGGATCTTTGGAGATAGTTTCGAATGATCGCGAGTAGCCATCCGGGTGTTGAGATCCAATAGCTTCTCCCAGAACAATATGGGACCCATTTTATTCTCCTTCATCACGCGGTGAAACTCATTCATAACCATGTCCGAGTTGAAGTTTGGTGCATTCGGGCGGCCTGTATTGACCTTCAGGGTCTTGAATCTCTCGCAGAACATATCGCGTAGCCGGATGAGTTCACCGACCTCGACGGTTGCAGTGTCGTCCACATACAGCTCGGGAACAGACACTGCCTTGTTCAGACGTAGGAACTCAGCCTTGACCATCTCGTCGGTTGCATCCCAAAGGATGTCGACGAGAATGGATTGAACATCGGTAAGGCCTCCTAGTGCCTCTCGGCGGTGATTAGACTCATAGCAAACCAGCTCTTTATCTACACATGCGAGGTAGATGAGTCCGTCTACCCGCTTGGACTCTTTCATATATGTATGAATCTCTGCAACGCGATCCTTATCTGGAGGTCGGTTGTGCTTCCACTTCTTTATTGGAAGTCCATTGAAGATGTCTAGAGGAATGATACAGATTTGGTGAGATCCATGCGAATATCGCCAAACTCGGTCGTCGGAAAGGAACTTTTGAAGATAAGCCATTGAAAAAGATTGATTTGTTAGGTGAAAGTTCCGTTTTCGGATTTTTACACCTCTTCCTTAGGTAATTCTGGTTCGGGGGCTACCTTTGGGTCCGTTGAATCCACATCCACCGACATATCGACCTTCTTCCCACAGCAGTTCATGCGAACGCGTTTGTGATTGATGGCTGCATAGATTGCCCCTCCGCTGGATATCAAAAAGGCTATGATTCCGAGTGCCCCGGTTGCATTTTGGTCCATTGTCTACTCGGGATACTAATTCACGCGAGTTACTCATTCATCATCCTATGAATATCTTGTAATCCATCCCGCATTCCCCGCATTCCATTGCGGACTTCCCCTTGTAGTTCACGTATACCCCTATTTCGTACTCGTTCAGCTATTTTGAATTCCTTAAGCTCCTCAAGAGAGTCCTTATAATAGGCCAGATCACCCTCTGGTATGCATGTCTTACCGTACATAAACCCTGAGAAGCTTCCCTGTACATAATTGCAGTCTGATTTGCCGTTCTGTTTATTCATAAACGTAATCACTTCCTTAACGGCTGACTTTAGTTCTGGTAGCTGCTTAGTTTGTTGCTCAAGAACTGCAACTCGTTCCTGTAGTTTCTTAACAAGTGTCTTATTGAATCGATCCTCGACCTCCAAGTCTTTCTTCGCCTCTTCAAGGACAGAAATACGTCGTGCCTGTTCATTCTTGATTGATAGAAGCTGCTCGGTATCAAGTGTTACATGCTGCGTAATATGATCCTTCCAACGTCCAACAAATACGAACACGTCTTTTGAGATTCGCTGTAACTCTGATTCGTTAAGAGTTTCAACGGCCAGAACAGTATCGATACACCACTTTGGGATCTTATACGGGAGTGGATCAAGTTGGGTAATTTTCTTAGTCATAGTTGAACTAAGAGAGTGTTTGACTTCTACGCCATTCTGCATGGGCTCGTAGCATGAATATGTCCAGCCCATATGCGAGTCCCAGCCCGCCGTTGAGTCCAACGTCTTTATCACCCTGCCGTAGTTCGTAATAAACGCAGCAGGACCCTTATACCTGTGCTGATTCTCGCATATCACACATAAATAAACCCGGATGATCTTCTCATGATCGGGTAGTTTAAACTCAGAGGTAAATTTCATTCGACCACAGTTATGGGAACTTGCAGTGTTTGGATATAACTTTGTATCATATCCCCCCGTAAGAAACTCAATCTGTACGCAGGGGGAATAGGTTATCTTAGGATGCTTATCCCCAACTGGAATTTCAGGAACGTCATATAAGTCGACAATTGACTTATATGCAGTGGCTGTTTGCTCTACCTGTATTTTTTGGAATAGTTCGGATAATTCCGTCTTAACACGTTTCTCAGTCTCAACTAGATAAGACACGACTGGATCCATCTATCTTTAGACTGGCCCATTGTGTTAAAATACGACTCACTTCATTTGTTCCGGCTCTTTCTCTGGAAGCACAGACAACACGTCTCCAACCGCCTTTATAGACTTCTCGATGCGTACACGATCTTTGTTACACTCTGCCCACTGAGCCAGTGGATATTCAATCCTCTCGACTTTATTATTATGATACATGATGGTCATGACTGACTTATTTTCCCAGTCCTGACCCACGAAGACCTGATCTACCGACGGAATATGAATTCTTGCCTTTCTGATGAGTAGAAAACGCGACATACTCCTTCACGGTCTCCAACGGCTAAACCACTTACATTCCCACGACGGTCATTCACCCATTGTGCGTACTTCAACCTTTGTCGTGCAGCGTATCTCATATTAACTGCGAGGTCGTAGCGGTGTTTGTATGGACAGTTCTCGCATCGACTGTCGAGGAGTTTCCAGTAGAACTTCGCCATTCGATCATGTCGTTCGACATGTCGAGTTTCAATCAGAATTGCCCGGAAACTCCAATCGTAGAGGTCCATTTACACTTTCTCACATTGAAAAACTAATGGATCCAGGTGCTATCGTAATAGGCACTGCTGCGTTTCTTAGTATGTTTGTACTTGTTTGTGTTTGTAGACTTCGAACACCTCTTCCTCCCGTTCCGGAACCTGTTATAGTCCAAGTTCGAGAGGATCCTGGTGACCCAGAACCATCTCCACCTCGTTGAAGTCATTGAGGTAGATTCCAGCATCCAGTCCAGCGAGGGCTCGGTAGACAACATCCTCTGGAAACTTGGCCACCTTGATGAAGTCGATGATCGGCACATCCTTGCGAATCCCTATATCGCCATACTTCACAACTGGTAACATCCACACACCCTGTATGTTGCAGATGAACGTCGACGGCTCAAAGGGTGGTGCGACATTCAGTCGCCATCCATCTTGAATCTCACCACTCGATCGCATCACCGGAAAGGTCACCTGGTCAACCACCATATCCATGAAAGCCTTCGTTGCCGGGTAGTTAAATGCGTCGAACAGGGAAGCCATCTTATGACTGTGAAGATACGCACGACAGTCGCGGGCTGAAGCAGTCTTGTGATCATCGCAGTATTTGAGTCCGAAGTTAGGAGAGATCTCTGCTGCCCCTGTATCCTTCTTATTGCAGTAGAAACATTCCATCTTAGTCATGACGAGAGAGCGAGGAACGGCTGACATTTTGACTTTCATTCTTCTGTTGAATTATCTATCCGTTTTACCAGTTTGTTTCCTTTTCAAACCTGCGTTGTTCACGACCGAACTCAACCGGCTTATCACTCCAATCAATGCGGACTCCATACCGCGTAGAATCTTTCAACGCACCGTAAAGGACCGTGGTGACATCAGAGTCGGGAAACCATTGCTTCATTAGACAGAGTCCATATGAGAATCCGATCCTGGTTACGGTTGAAGGGCACTCAATTTCAAGCAGACGGTTTCCCTCGCGAGCAAACTCTCGAACCTTCTTGTAGACACCTTCTGCCCAGAGTTGACCTGCGACTTCCTGTTGACGGATCGCAGCCCTCTCCTTTTCGAGTGCATGGTCTGCCGAGGCATTTTGAAGTTGGGTGCGAGTAAGGGGCTGCATTTGTAATGGAAAAATAAATTAGGGTGTTGGATTCGTTTTCGGGCAACAGTTACTTCTCCACAAGCTTCTGCTCCTCGGCGGTCAGCTTCTTATACGTTCGCCAGGCTGAGCGGAACATGTCGCGAGCTCCCTCAGCATCACTATCGTAATGACGGGCTTTTGCCTCGTTGAACATCTGGGTAACATTCCAGTGAGTCGGATGAGGTTCGAGATATGCCTCGCAATCACAACCCCACTCCACATTGAAGTCGGAGACGTAATTGGTCAGCTCACCAGAGTCAACACAGCACTGTCCAATGCGGTAGACATGCGGCTTCTTGGTGTTGATGTTGAGTGCATTCACATTGTATGAGACGCAGGTGTCGAGGTCATTCTGACACCACTCGCAACAGTTAAGAGGAACGGTGGGGGTGGGAGCAACAGGCTTAGAACGATTGCAGCAGAAGAACATTTTTGTCGGTGATCTGAACTTCCGTCGGGGGAGTCGGATTCGTTTTTAGGCGTGGGTTGATTCAAACACCGCCCGGTTGATTTCAAAGAGCGTTCGTTGACGAACTTGTTCATACAGCTCGTCTGTGATTTTGCCGACCATCATGATTGAAATACGATCCGTGTAGAACGAGATCGTCATCGGAGTTCTGTCAAAGATGCCGCCGATCGCATGACTGTATCCTGTCATGTTCTGTACGACAATCCCAGCAAAGACAACCGCAGCCCTTGACAGCTGCGTTGTCACGAAACTGATCGGTCGATGTCGTTCCAGGAGGAGGATACCGAGGTCCATTGTTGAAAAGTACAACGCACCTCTAAATCCGTTTCCTCATAGAAAGTAATGAAGGGATATCAAATCTACTTCTTTGTCTTGAAGACGATCGTCTTGGCACAGATTGTGCTTCTGGCTACTGGACACAAGGTTGCGGAGAGCCCGATCTTCGCAATTGTCGACACGATCTTCAAGTTGTCACTTGGTCTGTTTCTTGGTATCTACTTCTGGCTGTTCACTCCGAAGGGGTTGGATTGGGAGGACGGTATCATCGTCTCAATCGGAGGATTTCTGATCCTCGTGGAAATCGAGTTTGAACCGCTGATTAGGTTGTACAAGGTGCGAGACGAAGCTATTGTTACTGCTTCCCATACAGCCGGGTTATAGGAATCATCTTCCCTTTGTAGAGCAGATAATCAACAATCTGGAACTTGCTATTGACTGTAACTAGGTTCACAAAGGTTGGAGTATGGGCCTGAACAGAAGAACCCGGTGGGACATCGTACCCAGCAATCTTCAATGCATCGGCGTAGGTCTTAATCTCCGCGAACTTGCTTTTTCGCACGGTTACTGTACCGATACGAATCATTGGAACATCCAAACAGTTACCCATTGTCGTTTTAATACTTCGGTCTGTAAACGAATCAATGGAGCAGTTCATGGACAACACGCGGCGGTTGCCCTATGATCAGCGTCGGTCGAAGTTCGATCAAATCATTGGATTTCTTCGTCAACATAACGCACACGGTGAAGCTGACCTCTTCGTAACTTTGCGTAACACATACCCGAAGGTTTCCTACAATCGTGAGGAAGAGTCATTTCAACAATACTTAGCATGGTGCGAAGTTGCTGGACTTCAAGGTCATAAGATCGTGAACCATATCATCATGCAGGGGTGATCTTGTCAACCACAATCCCACCCGGCGACCTACCGACCCATGCCTTCCCGCGATACTTATACTGAAGCTCTTCTGTCACATCGATAACCTGTGATTGAGAAACATTAGGCCCGACCTTATAAAAAAGATGATAGGATATCTGATCAGCTAGAAGCTTATCGATCTCATCGGACACAGCTTGAAAAGAAAATTTGACATGCTGCTTGGCTTCCTCCATTTCTCTTTACATAGATTCATATCCGCGATTAACCATGCCCTCGTCGCAGATGTCATGAATATCCTTGTGAGTCCAGTATTCGTTAAAGTAGAAGTGCTTGGTCCGCCACCTCAGATCCGAGTAGCTATTCCACTGGTATCCAGACCTCATATCATCAAACAACCTCCACATCGCCCACCTCATCGTTTGGTCATCAGATGGTCCACTCATGATGTCATGTGGAGGCACAGGAGTAGGTTCATGGGGTGGCGTTATCATACGCGAATGTAGGGACATGATTGAATTCACGATACAACCATCGTTTTGCCGAAGTGCTTGTATAGCAACGCCCCTCGACACCTCCGATTGCTGCATCACGATGGTAATCTCGTTCTCTGTAACTTCAACTCCGTTACCGATACGGATCTTCCGCGAAGGAGGTGGATCCGGACGTTCTTCGTCTTCGATGATGAGGTGTTCAAACGTTCTACGGACTATTGGTTGACGTTTGACCGCGACCTCCTTGTCTCCGAGTTGGTGGCGGCACATTGGACAGGATGCCTCTCCGGCACTCCATCTAGTTAGGCAGCTGATGTGGAAGGAATGATTGCAGGCGAGGGTGCAGTGTCCTGTACTCTTGTCGACAGCTTCGTAGCAGATAGGGCAGTCTTCCATGGTTGACATGTAAAAATTGAAGGGTGTTGAATTCGTTTTTACTTGTCGAGGTCCGGACAATATCCACCTGTGTGGTGGAAGTGCATCTGATTCAGATCACCGATGTTCCTGATCTTCTCCACGAACCAGTGCTGACAGATCAGTGGCTGGTCGATTGGGTGATATTTATGCTTCCTCGCAAGTCCCGCTTCAACACAGAGCAGGTTTGGGTGCGACAACCGATGAGGTAATTGTCTATTCTTGACGAACCGAATGACTTCTGGAACAAGAGTTGGGAGTAGGTGTTTGATACGGTCTTGCCTCATGAGGGGGGCGAACATCGCGTTTCTACGGATCGGGTGTTGGAGAACATCGTACACATAGCACGAGCACATAGCACAGGACTCCATCACTCTCCGTTAGTTTATGCTGCGGGTTTCCGTTTTACCAGTTCAGTCGACGGGCTGTCGGATCCGACACACCTGGTCGCTTGAACTCTTCCACCCGGACATTACGCAGGACATCTGGGAACGCCTTGATGTACTCGTATGACCACTTCGGTGCCTTCGCGAAGGGTGCCCGGTTCTCATACTCCTCGATCACCTTCTTGTCCATCTCCGGAGTGCGAACGAGCTTCTTCTTCTCCGGAGGCGGTGCGACCTTCTGCGTATACCGCGAACAGTAGGCATCAATGCCTAGTGTTGCCATCAACTGCATCTCTCGCATCGTCATCGCAAGGCTTGTGCCTGAATGACCATCATACTTCATATGCTTGCGAATCGCCCTCATTTCCTCCCCGTCTGACATCGAGTACCCTCCGGTACCCGGTTCGTCCTTCATCCACTCCCACATGTTTGCTGCCGTGATTGCCTGTTCTGCGTCTTGAAGCATCCTGTTGTCCTGTTCGTTGAAACCGAGTGCGATGTAGTTAATCATTCTTGCCGATGCATGTAAAAATTGTTTGGGGTTAACGAATCCGTTTTCAGTCGGCTTCGGATGGCGAGCAGTCGCAGTTTGAGTTACCACATTCGTGGCACGGAATGTAGAGGCATCCGCCTTGGTGCATATGTCCCTGCTGATTGAGAACGTCGTCGCGACATCCGTCACAGGAGAGACTCGTCTGCCTGAGCTTCTCCTCGATCTCATCCGTGGGCGACGGAGGTAGATTAGGAAGCTTGATTGAGTCCTTGCATTCAGGACAGTGGACATCGCTCTCACTCTGGGTTGGGAAGTAGCTCTTGCATGAGCGACAGTGACCTTGGAACCAGAGGTTGCACCAGGCGAATGGTTGCTTCGCCCGCCACCACTTCTGGATGACAACTGCAGCGTCAATATGACACTCTCCGCAGCAGCGAGACTGGTCCTTCGATGCGAAGTGTTCGTGACACGATGCACACGCTCGTTCATGGTGAGAAGTCACCGAGCTCGGTCGTGGGAAGTCGCAGTACTCGTCATCGCAGACACGAATGCCGCGATCATAGTCCCACTCGCCAGAACACGTATGTTCGACCGGAGACTCGCATCCGAACCGCTCAGCCCAGCAGTTCGAGCAGTAGCCGTTGGCCCCGCAATAAATATCATTGCCGCATCCCGGACATTCGCTTGATTCGTAGGAGAGCGACTCCATATGTTCGTGGCACAAACCCCCGTTGTAGTCAGTTTCGTTGTTGCAGTTGTCGCTGGAGCAGTAGTAGGTGTGCTTGTTCATCTTGGCGGTGTTGAAGAGAGGTGTGTCGTAGATACGTTTATTCATTTCAGGCGGGGGGATCTTACCTTCGCCGTAGAATGAAGGAATCCGTTTTTAAAATTCGGCAGTAGGACCGTATGGTTGACTCGAGGAAGCGAGTGTCCTTCCCAGCAATGTAGTAGTTGATATACTGATTGTATAGATGATGGAGGGCCTTGTGTAGATTGCGGTTCCTGAATTCATACGGGCTGAGTGTTCGCAACCGCATCATTCGCTGTTCGGTTGTACCGTGACTCGTATGTCCGCGTAAAAGGAGATCCATTGCCAGACGTTGAGATTGCATGACTTACTCCATGATTTCGTTTTTATTCGCAACACTCTACAATGAGCTCCCCGCCTACGAACCCCGCCGTGAATCCGCCTTCGACGCCGACCAAGACTGAGCCTGCGACATTCTGGTCTGTCCTGACTCTTATCCTCGGTTCGTTCGGAGGAGTCTTCGCGTTCCTCCTCCACGCCGCCGCTGCGAAGCTGTCGTATGACAAGTATCAGTCTGTCGGCTGGGCTATTCTCGACTTCATCTTTGGATCGGTTTACATCCCGTACTATGCGTTCTTCCTGAACACGCCTACACAACAGTCGACCTTTGGTGCCCGTCGCCGCCGGTAAAGCGATCGTAGATATACAATAACTTCTCATTGACGTCATATGCGAATAAGAACACTGCGTACACAAACACCATGTGACCTGCATATGTCTCAATGAAATACTCGAGTTTTGTATCGACTGCAAAGACCGGTACCAAAAAGTGAACAAAATAGGTCACCCAGAACGACGCTACAACTAGGAGCGAAAGCTCAGCCCCTACATCAATTAGTTGATATGCCAATGACTGCTTTTTCCACGCCTCATTGAACTCGCTGAACACAGCTTGGATCAAGGATGCCGTTAATCCCGCAATGACAACATAGATAATTGCAACAAAGCTAAGGTTAAGTGTCAGGTTGAGCACCTGGTTCTTCACCGAGGGAAGACGGTTCTTTCCGACGTTCTTCATTACATTTTCACGCAAGAGAAGAGTATAACACATTATGATTCCGCTTCGCACCTGGGGTAAGCACCTGATTCTCGACGCCGCACACGTGATTCCCAACACGATCCGCAATCCTGCGGTGATTCACGATTTCAACAAGGCCCTCGTTAAACGCATCGACATGGTTCCGTATGGAATTCCGCAGATCGTCATGTTTGGATCCGGTAATAAGAAGGGATACACGCTTGTTCAGCTCATCGAGACTTCGAACATCTGTGCACACTTTGTGGAAGAGAACAACTCCATGTATTTGGATGTGTTCTCCTGCAAGGATTTTGATGCCGAGGTTGTGAAGGATACAGTTAAGGAGTTTTTTGGTGCAGAGCGAATCAACACTCATCTTCTGGTTCGTCAGGCTCCGGTTGTTGAGGAGTCGCCGTGCATCTGCCTTCGTTAAGCTGTCAGGAACTTCGGGCAACGACCATTGCGTGCCCGTGTTCCATTTGAACAATCTGACATATGAGGACCCTCTACCTCGCGAAACTTGGGAACGTCGGGATACAGATCCTTACCGTTCGTAAAGGACTCCCATGTTGTCGAGAAGATTGCGGCCGGTCCACCACTCGCACCTGCATTGCACTTATCGGGACCAGATACGCAACCAACACCAGGGCAGTAAATCATGGATCCGCTACACTGAACGCCAGGTACAGAAACAGATACGTATCCGGCTAGTAAAAGGACTACAAGTCCGATCAGAATCCACTTGAGATTCTTCATTTGTCTTTACATGAAGTTCTTTTTCACCCAATTGCGGTCAGTCCTGAACGTCTTTGACCGAGTGGGTGACGTACGCTTCGTATATACTGCGACTGCGTTCAACTTACGAAACGTAGACAGCGGTCCATGCTTGTGAACCACACGCTTCAATGTAATACGACGAGTTGCTGCCTTCGATGATGCATTGTATCCGAGAAGTGTACCCTTCTGAAGAGGTCCAATGCCGCGTGTCTTGTGAATAGAGGTCCACTTTCCGCGTTCTCCGCGATCAACCATGGTCGACGGGCGAACATAGTACTTGTTTCCCTTGCGAGTAGCATAGTATCCCTTCCTACGAATCGTTCCCATTTATCTACTCCTAGGAAATCTTACGATGACCACTTGGGCTGAGGCGGAGGAGGCGGAGACGGAATCTTGGTGGCTGGAACGATTGCTGGTTTGGGACGAAAGGCTGCCATAAACGCGAACATTTATTACTCGTGAGGATTTTCAACACGCTTCGCACACGCAGAGCAACCTTGAACTGTCGGACGTCCAAGGTTTGTCAAATACAAAAAGAAGACAATCAGTGCGAGAAGAACCAGCCACAGCCACATTTATAGTCTACTCAGAATACCGTTTCCACATTCTGTACACGCAAAGCCATTCGTATAAGCATCTGTCAGGTGTGGATATCCACGATCAAACGATCCGCAATATACACACGTCTCAACAGGATCAACCGGAGTGTCGCTAATGATGATTCCATCCATCATGACTCGGCGAAGTAGAACTGTTCCAATTCGAACCACTGCACATCGTCGCCTAGGACCTGATCGAACAACTCGTTCCTTTACCTCCGGATGCGTAGTCATATACGCTTCGGCACAGAGCCAGTTACATTCTGGAACACTGCTCGTGAAGTATGAACATGAATAGCGTGCCTTGTAGTAACAGTTCGTGCAGAACACTTGTTCGCATCCGATACAAAGCGGTAGATTGTGCTGTTCATGCGACGTAAGAGGGTTCGAACACTCTGGGCACTCCATTGTTGTATTCAGGTGGACATCAATTAAATTCGTTTTTAGTAATAAGCATGCCCACTCTACGTCAGAAGGTTGATAGTTTTTGCAGGGATTCGGGGGCTAAGGTCGATTCCGACAAGCTGCGTCTCCAAGTGTCTCAGTTAAAGGAGGAACTGAAGAATGTCAAGGAAGCCCACAAGAAGGAGCTGAAGGCTGTCAGGGATGCCGCTAAGACCAAGAAGGCTACTGCCGAACCAAAGAACACTACTCGTAGGGTTAAGCTCACCGACGAGGAGAAGGCTCAGAGGAAGCGTGAGAAGGCTAAGACCAGTCAGCCTGCCGAGCCGATGTTACCTGCCCCCGCCGCACCGGTTGCCGCACCTACGCTTGTTCCTGGAAAGGGAGGTTCGTATCGTCGGCGTTGGTAGAGTTTACACGAATATCCTACATGAGTAATAAATGTCTGATACCGCTACTGTTCCGGTGGTCGTCGAAGCCGAGCCGCCTGCTGCACCGTGCGTGCTCTGTCCGCCCACTGAGCCTGCCCCCGCCGATGTGTTCCAGTCAATCGATTGGAAGAACCCGGTTCCGTCCGTGATCAAGCTCGCAACGCACCTCCACTCGCTAGAGATGCTCACGCCGGCCGAGCGTCTTACCATGCTCCAGGGCAGCCTCCTGCACGTTATCGGCACGTCATCGATGGGCGATGCCGAGAAGGAGGCCGCCCGGGTGTTCGTGAACACGATGCTCCCTCACGTCGTCGAGACGGCGGTCTCTGGAATCGAGGCCGCGTCGAAGGTCATTGCGGCTGAGAAGAAGGCGTCTGATCTCCTCGCATCGGTCGTCTCCAAGCAGCCGACGATGGTGGTCAAGAACGTCGAGGCACTGATGGCCGAGGCTGGCAAGCGTAGCTGGAAGTGCTGGTAAACAACCTTAACCCAAACCGCGTAGAGTCCTTAATGGGCATTCCGTTCTACGTTGCCTCTCTCCTTCGTAAACACAAACACATACAGAAAACGTACGACACATTTGAAGCCGATGTTCTCTGCATGGACTTCAACTGTTTTTTACACAAAGCCATCAAAGACGAAGATCCAATTAACAGCGTGATCACGGAACTTCGAATCTATCTCGAACGTATTCGCGTGAAGAAGGTCTACATCGCATTCGATGGACTGGTCCCCTATGCGAAGATGGTCCAACAACGCTATCGTCGGTTCAGAACAGCCGAGAAGTCTGGGTTCGATCGTAATCAGCTTTCGCCAGGAACACCGTATATGCGAGAACTCGCAGATGCGTTGAGAAGGGCTTTCCCATACGCCGAGATTTCAGGGACAGATGAGCATGGCGAAGGGGAACATAAGATATTTCAATGGCTACGAACTCTACCCTCCCCAGGAACCGTTGCGATTTACGGTCTTGATGCGGACCTGGTGCTTATCGCTTTGGCACAGCGTTCGATCGGTAACCTCTTCCTACTTCGAGACGACGATGCCTTTTCGATTTCCGCCCTGGCGGCTGTTCTTCCTCTCCCCGTAGATGACTATGTCAAGATGTGTATTCGCTATTTCGGCAATGATTTCATGCCTGCCATTGCAATGTTTTCATTGCGTGAAGACGGACATGGACGTGCATTGCGAATGACGCCAGAACAAGCTGTAAAGATGGAGACGAAGGTTCTGATCGAGAAACGCAAATCTACTGACGCCCATATCGTGGCTCCGGACGGTAACGCCCTTGAATCACGAGTTGGTTTGTTGCTAGATGGAGTGATTGACTGGGCCCCTGTCTGCGAAGCCTATTGGAAAACGTATGCATGGACTCTCGAATACTTTACAACTTCTCGCGTTCCAGACTGGTGCTGGGTGTATCCATACGCAGACGCCCCACTTCTTCAAACACTGATGGACTTCGAACAACCAGTGATCACATGGGATCATCCGGGGCCGCCCTTTCATCGCACGAATCAATTGCAGTTCATTTTGCCCTCTACATCACTGCGAACTGCGAAGAAGAGGATTCGCTTTCCAGATGAGTATTATCACGAAGAGACAGAAACTCGCCATCCGTGGATGAAACGGTATGCATGGGAATGCGATCCCATGATCTCGCTACCGTGGAGTCCTGGACGTCCGCTTACTTCCGTAACCGCATACCAGTGGCAGTCATCACCAACCTAGGTGCATTGCGGTTGATGAACATCGGTCGTGCTGGCTCCTGAACTCCGGTCGAGAAGATGAGGTTGTCTTCGGGAATGATCTCTTCGAACTCGTTCGAGCGGACTGCCATATACTGCATCTCGATCTTCTTGATCTCGTTGATCTTCTTCATTGCGGACATTCCAGATGCGTCCTGAAACGTTCTCCAATGACGAGTGATATGGTTTGTGTAGGTGATTCGGAAGCTCTGGGCCTTATTGAACTGAACGTTCTTACGCAGTAGATCAAAACATTCCTGAACAGTTCCGTATACAGGTTTACCAACCCGCTTGTTGACAGAGTTGTGGGCCCTGAACGTGAAGAGTAAGAAATCACGGCGACTGTACAACATGTTCGGAAACTGTGCCCGATACGATGCCAACAACTCAGCAAAGTGGGCCTGGCAGGATGGACACGTGATTGTGTCGCGAAAGAGATCAAGCCATTTCACCATCAGAAGTCTCTCGGCTTCTGTTGGAGTATTTGGATACAATGAAGCTACTGAATGTAGAGTCATCCATCCCAGCGGTCCCCATATGGACGTCATTAGTCTTTACAAAGGAATCATTCCTGCATCCGCTCCGCTTTCGAGGATTAGCTTGGCAAGATGAGGAGGTGTCTTCGATCCGACCTCCATATTTGCCTTCTTAAGCTTATCGCGAACCTGTCTGTCCGATAAATTCTTCAGGGTTCCCTGAATCTTCTTTCGCTTCTGTTTCTCACCTTCGGAGGTTAAGATGCGAAGTGTGCCCGGCTTGAATGGAGGACTCTTTGCAGGATCGCGAACGCCCTCGATCTTCCGAACTGTCTTGCGTAGAACACCGCGAGGATAGGTCTTCGCGTTCTTAACAGTTTTTTTAGGGGCAACAGGAGGTCCACCAACCTTTTTGATGGTGATCTCCTTGTTCGCCATCCTTTACTCAAAACGGATAAACCTTATTTACAGCTGAACCGGGGCATCAATACCATGGAGTGGGAAGCAATCTCTGCATACTTCGCGAAGGGTGTCTCTCGTCTCGTCGAACATCAACTAGACTCCTTCGAAGACTTCGTTCGCAATAAGCTCCCCCTCATCGTTCACTCAACTGCACCGATCACTGTATGGCACGAACAAGATGAGACTACAAAGAAGTACAAATACGAGTTCAGGCTCTCCTTCGAGAACGTCACCTACATCAAGCCCCGCCTCCAAGAAGCGACTGGACGTGTCAAGCCGATGCTTCCCATGGAAGCCCGTGTTCGCAACTTCACCTACGCTGCACAGATGTATGCAGACATCCGATTCATTGCCCGGACCTACAAGGGTCCTCTCCTCGACACGTTCGATGAGGAGTTTCGCGTCTTCGAGGGCATTTCCATCGGCAAACTACCTGTTATGCTCGGATCCAGTCTCTGTCTTCTGAAAGACTATCCTGCAAGTCTATCTGAGGTCGGCGAGTGCTCTCACGACCCTCTCGGATACTTCGTCGTTCACGGATCCGAGAGGACGATCCTCTGTCAGGAGAAGGTGGCTGACAATCGCATCATGATCTTCCAGAACAAGAAGTCATCTTCGAAGTATCTCTACTCAGTCGAGATGAAGTCTCTCCACGAGTCGTTCACAACTCCGCCTAAGAAGTTGGAGATCCGGCTGTCTTCTAAGTTCAACGGTCACGGTTATCCGATGGTCGCCTGCGTGCCTCGTTTCCGCGAGGATGTTCCGGTCGTGATCTACTTCCGTGCATTAGGCATCCTTGATGACCGCACGATTGCGAAGATTGTATGGAACGACGAGAACGACTCTCACGTAGAGCTTCTGGCAGCCTCGTTTCGAGATGCGTCTGAGCTGAATATCTTCACCCAAGACGATGCTGTCCGCTACCTGACGAATCACCTTCAATACGGCACGAATCAGGAGGACAAGTGTGCATACGTTCGCTACCTCCTAACCACTGAGCTGCTCCCTCACGTTAAGTTCGCAGGAGAGACAGTTCCGTTGGAGGTTCTCAACGCCCGCAGGACGATGCTGATGGCAGCCATGATTCGCCGTCTTCTGCTCACCTACTGTAAGAAGATTCCACTCGATGACCGCGATGCGTACCCGAACAAGCGTGTTGTCACAACGGGTGCGTTGCTCACCCATCTCTTCCGCCAGCTGTTCCAGAAGGTCTGTAATGACACTCGCAACGAGTTCGTTCAGGAGGTGAACAACGACGCCTGGAAGAAGGCAGGTCAGCCGTTGGAGATTCTGAACATCAACAACCTCTACAAGATCCTCAAAATGTCCGCGATCGAGGGAAAGATGAAGCAAGCCCTGGCAACTGGAAACTTCACAGTTCAGGGTCTCGGTACATCATCGTCGACTAGCCTCTCGAATGCGACAAAGGTCGGTGTCTCTCAGGTTCTCGCACGCATGTCGTATGCATCGACTCTGAGCCATCTTCGCCGCATTCAGACTCCGGTTGAGAAGTCTGGTAAGCTGTTAGCACCTCGCAAGCTGCATGGCACCTCATGGGGATTCATGTGTCCAGTGGAGACTCCGGAAGGTCATTCGGTAGGTATTGTGAAGACGATGTCTCTTCTGACCTCTGTCTCGCAACACGTTCCATCGTCCACAGTGCTTCACTTCCTCACCGAGTCTGGCGTAACGTGGATCACAAACACGCGAGTCTACGAGGGAACGTCGATTACGGTCAACGGTGTTCTCCTCGCCTACACGACGAAGCCCCTGGAACTTGTGACCGAGATGCGGGCAGCGAAGACGTCATCTCGCCTTCATCCACACACATCCATCGCATGGTATACGCTTCTGAACAGCATTCTCATCGAGACGGATGGAGGTCGTGTTGTCCGCCCGGTGTTCCGCGTAGGTGCACCGTATCCTGAGAACCGCAGTGACTGGAACGAGTGGGTCAAGTCGTGTATCGAGTTCATCGATGCGTCCGAGACGGAGACACTTCGCATTGCCTTGACAAAGGATCAGGTCACATCACACTCTCATCACGAGATTCACCCCTCGATGCTGATCGGACACATGGCAGGCACGATTCCTCTCTCGGATCACAATCAGTCGCCTCGAAACACCTATCAGTCAGCTATGGGCAAGCAGTCGATGTGCGTCTACGCAACGAACTTCGCAAAGCGACTGGACAAGAACGCCTATGTTCTCTGCTCTATCTCCCGACCGATCGTGGAGACTCGCTCGATGAACATTCTCAAAATGCAGGAGATGCCATTCGGTATGAATGCGATCGTAGCGATTGCGTGCTACGGCGGATACAACCAGGAGGACTCGATCATCATGAACCGGTCATCGGTCAACCGAGGTCTGTTTCGCGGTCTCTACTACACGATGTACAAGGACGAGGAGCATCGTAACGTGACCTCTGGACGCGAGGAGAAGTTCATGCGTCCGCAGAAGCACAATACTCGCAAGTTCAAGAACACAAGTTACGCAGCAATCGGTGAGAATGGCATTCCGATCCTTCATGCGAACATTCAGGAGAACGATGTCGTCATTGGAAAAGTCGTGAACCTCCGTCACGATACCGCCGGCTATTCGTTCAGGGATGCGTCAACCACGCACAAGAACGCAGAGGCTGGTCGTATCGACGGTGTCTGGCAGGATAAGAATTCGGATGGGTATCCCTTCGTAAAGGTGCGAATCGTCTCCGAGCGTATTCCCCAGATCGGCGATAAGTTCAGCTCACGTCACGGACAGAAGGGAACAGTGGGAATGCTCTTGAACGAAGAGGATATGCCGTTCACTGGCTCGGGTCTTCGTCCTGACTTGATTATGAATCCACACGCTGTTCCTAGTCGTATGACCATTGCACAGCTGATGGAGTGTATCTTCGGTAAGATTTCAGTTCGAAAGGGAACACTGGGCGATGGAACGCCATACTCACACTTGAAGGTTGAGGAGCTGCGTGCACAGATGCTGGAACTGGGTATGCACCCCTACGGAAACGAGATCCTCTATAACGGGCAGACTGGCGAGATGATGCAAGCCGAGATCTTCATGGGTCCGACCTTCTATCAGCGTTTGAAGCACATGGTTATCGACAAGGCCCACTGTATGACTAATGACCATGATGTTTTGACGACGACGGGATGGAAGCCAATCGACGAGGTTACGCTTGAGGACAAGGTAGCTACGCTTCAGGAAGGAAACGTTGTGTACGAACATCCGCTCCAGACGTTTGAGTATGATTACGAAGGCGATATGTATGAAGTGGAAGCCAATCAGATCAGTCTGAAGGTGACTCCGAACCATCAGATGTGGGTGGCTAAATCCTACACTCGTAAACAAGAGTGGAAGTATGGATTCCACGAGGCTGCAGACATTATGGGAAAGCATGTAAAGTATCAGAAGGATGGCGACTGGTCGGTGCCCGCATACCAACTCAGTCTATCCGGTCTAGGTGCAGTCGACATGGAGGCATGGCTAACCTTCTTCGGAATATGGATTGGAGATGGGTGGTGTACTGATAGTCGTGTAACCATTGCAGCCAACAAACCACGAGTCAAGTCTGCACTTGAGGCGTGTCTACCTCGGCTCACTCTGACATACCGGTACTGTCCGAACTCATGCAAGCTGGATATCTCTGACAAGAACCTCCGAGAGTACATGCGTCCGCTGAGCGTCGGTGCGACAAACAAGTACTTGCCCGAGTGGGTATGGAAGCTGAACAAAGAGCAGTCGCTGACTCTTATCTCGGGTCTGCTTCTCAGCGATGGTCATACGGGTGGATCTGGGTCTCTCTTCTATTCAACATCGTCCATAAGACTTGCCGATGACATCCAGCGACTCGCACTCCATGCAGGATGGTCGGCAAACAAGCGTCTCCACACGGCAGCCGGAACCCCCTACGCAATTGGAAATCATTCGGGTGTGACGACACAAGACCTGTGGTTAGTATCATTCATTCAGTCGAAAAATCGACCTGCAATGAACCACGGTCATCACAAGACTCAACACGGACAGCGTGAAGAGATGGTCCCATTCAATGGCAAAGTCTTCTGCCTAGAAGTCCCTGGACACGTGTTCTATGTCCGTCGCAACGGCAAGCCTGTATGGACTGGTAACTCACGTGCCCGCGGTCCGATCGTCTCTCTGACTCGTCAGCCTTGCGAAGGACGGTCTCGAGATGGAGGTCTTCGCGTGGGTGAGATGGAGCGTGACTGCATGATCTCTCACGGTGCATCTGCGTTCACGAAGGAGCGTCTGATGGATGTATCTGATCCATTCCTCACAGGAATTTGCAAGACTTGCGGAACTCTCGCAGTGGTCAATCCGCAGGAGGGACTATACTCGTGCGGCTCATGCGGGAACAAGACAGACTTCGTTCAGAAGACGATCCCCTACGCAATGAAGCTCTGGATGCAAGAACTGGAAGCAATGCACATTGTACCTCACATGGTCATGGAATGAGCTCGGCCCAACTGACCGGAAACGTAGTCTTAATTAACTCACTTACCTGACCCGCAACACCTCTAATTTCAGCCTGGGCATCAGGGCCCATTCGAAGATGACAAAGCCTGGCATACGCAGCCAATGAACCCGTTTCAATAAACTCCGTCATCATATTCTGCGGAAGCACCATTCTCGCCTGCTCAGGTGGAATGTTGTTCTGCAACATGATCCTATACGCTGTCATGGCGTTCCTACACTGTGACATCAGGAACTCCTCAAACTGCTCGTTCTGTACGTGAACATCATCATTGCTCCCCTGCTTTTTACCTGGTGCACGGGTCCTGAACTGGGGAATGTGAAAGGTGGGATCATCATCTACATATCGACGAGAGACCTCATTGCGAGAGAATCCAACCGTGTGACGAAACCACTCGCGTGCCATCCAGATCGGCATCTTCAGTCGAAACCGCAGCTGAGGATGGAAGAATGGAGATGTATGTTCATGTTCTGCAAGATACCTGATCAACTTCGCATCCTTCTCCGTGAACTCATCCACATGCTTACCTAGTGATACACGTGCGGCGTTCACGACAGTCAGGTCGTTACCAAACGTCTCAAGAAGCTCAACCTTGCACTCCTCAAACATGGTTATACTCCTCGGTCTATATGAAGATTACACGATATCATCTGACAATGAAACCGGCCGATACCGCCTACCCCAAATACGATTGGCACCGTAAATCAAACATGAAATAACACAGACAAATCCGACACATGCGATACCTAGGGACAGGGCTTGGTCTGTGTCCATTTTCACTTATTGGGCAGGAGTAAGTAAATGTCTCTGGAAGTCGTGATCGGTCCCATGTTTTCAGGAAAGACATCGTACGCAATCGAGGTTGCAGCTTTGTACATTTCAAAGAACATGCGTGTTCTGATTGTGAAGCCTACTCGCGATACTCGGTCCATTCCCAATCACATTACAACACACGACGGTATCTCTCTACCCTGTTTCGAAACATCAACGCTGAATGGATTGACCGAACAATTCATGGCTAACTACGAAACCGTCATCATTGACGAAGCCCAATTTTTTCAAGGTCTAGTTCCATTCGTTGAGTATGCCGTGGATACGCTCGGGAAGTTCGTCTATCTGATCGGTCTTTCTGGCGACTCAGATCGGCGTCCATTTGGTGAGATTCTCAATACGATTCCACTGGCAAATGAGGTTGTTAATTTGAATGGTCGATGTGCATGTGGCAAACCTTCCTTTTTCTCAAAGAGGCATGTATCTGGCTACCCGCAGATCGCAATCGGAGGTGCGGAGATGTACAGTTCTGTCTGTCGCATCTGCTATCACAGATAGAATGCATCCCGACTGACATACTGAAACAGGTCAGGCTTTCCAGCATTGAATGCACAGATCGACTGTTCATCCGGTGATTCAACGGCAATCGGAAGCATCAACGCATCTCGACGCACTCCGAGAACGGGATCAAACATGACCCAATCAGTTACGAAGTGAGACTGATACGGAATTGACACATCATCCACCTCGAAGATCTTACAGAACTTCGCAGCCCACTCCCGCGTGATCATGTAACACTGTGCACCCCATGGATTCGAGACTCCAACATTGCGAATCATGTAATGTCCTCCCGTGATATAGTACTCTCCCTGAGGAACATTGATATATCCGAGTGATAGGATATCTGTATTCCCCTCCATCATATGAGGAGTCACTGCATTCACAACATCATTGAAGCCCTTGTGAAACCTCACATCGTCCTCAATGATGATTCCGAGCGGCTCCCCGGAATCAACCAGGGCCTGCATACAGCGAATATGTCCGAGAGTGGCTGCACATCCTGTGGGATAGGATGTATCGCGTGCGAAGCATGTGGCCCCGCGACGCACCACCTCCGGATCGTCCTTAAGTGGCGACTGAACCAGGACAATGTCGAGGTTCAGGGGTGCTGCGGCTGATTTGAGCCTTTCACCGCGACCGGGGTCACAGTTGACAGCGTAGATTCGCATTTTACTAAACAGTCATCGAGCGTGTAGATTCTTGCCGAAGAAATTTTGTTGCTGAGTATCATACAAGCAATATGGGTGGCGGTCTTCTTCAGCTCGTCTCGTACGGTGCACAGGATATCTACATCTCGGGCAACCCCCAGATCACCTTCTGGAAGGTGCTGTTCAAGCGTCACACGAACTTCGCCATGGAGTCGATTGAGGTGACGTTCAACGGCCAGGCGGACTTCAACAAGCGTGTCACGGCGATCATCAACCGTAACGCCGACCTGATGTTCCGCACGTACATCCAGCTGGTTCTCCCGGCGGTCCAGCTCGATGGCAGCAACAACAACACGGTCACCCGCTTCCGCTGGCTGAACTACGTGGGCCACCGCGTCGTGAAGACGGTTGAGCTCGAGATCGGCGGCCAGCGTATCGACCGTCAGTATGGCGACTGGATGCAGATCTGGACGCAGCTGACCCAGGACGTCGGCACGGTCAAGGCCCTCGACGAGATGATCGGCAACACGCACGACCTCGTGCTGATGAAGGACCGCAAGGGCTATGCCCTGGACGTCTCCTGTGCCGGTGCCGAGCTGACGAACTCGTGTGCCCCCCGTGCCGGCACCCCGGCCCGCACGCTCTACATCCCGCTCCAGTTCTGGTTCTGCCGTAACCCGGGCCTGGCCATCCCGCTGATCGCCCTCCAGTACCACGAGGTCCGCATCAACGTGGAGTTCGAGCAGTGGACCAACTGCTGCTACTACGAGATGAGCTCTGGCTCGGCCCCGACGGCGATCCAGACGCTGACGGCCGCGTCGCTCTACATCGACTACATCTACCTGGACACGGAGGAGCGTCGCCGCTTCGCCCAGCAGACGCACGAGTACCTGATCGAGCAGCTGCAGTTCACGGGTGCCGAGTCGATCACGTCGAGCTCGAACAAGATCCAGCTGAACTTCAACCACCCGGTGAAGGAGCTGATCTGGGTGTGCCAGCGTGACTCGTTCGTTGACTGCTCGCAGCCGGCCCCGGTGTTCATCCAGGAGGTCAACGGCTGCCAGCCGTTCAACTACTCCGACGACTTCTCGACGGAGGGTGTCATCATGGACGTGCTCGCCCGCGGTGCCCTGGGCGGCCAGGCTGGTCTTGGTGTCAACGGCACGGTGCCGACGATCAACCCGGCCATCGATGGTGGTCCGTACCTGCCGGGTCTTGGTACCCAGGTTGGCCCGTCGCTCAACGGTGCGAGCTGGCTGGACTCCAACCTCAATGCCTCGGGCAACGACCAGGCCTACCTGTTTGAGGACACGACCAACTACCTGCTCGCGAAGGTCATCCTCGACTCGGGCACGCGTTGCTCTGGCAAGTGCCCGATTGAGGTCGCCAAGCTGCAGCTCAACGGCCAGGACCGCTTCACTGAGCGTGAGGGCCGCTACTTCACGTACGTGCAGCCGTACCAGCACCACAGCCGCACGCCGACTGCCCCGGGCATCTGCGTGTACTCCTTCGCCCTCAAGCCGGAGGAGCACCAGCCCAGCGGCACGTGCAACTTCTCGCGTATCGACAAGGCCACGCTGCAGCTCACGGTGTCCGTCAACACGGTTCGCTCTGGCCGCACGGCCCAGGTCCGCGTGTACGCCGTCAACTACAACGTGCTGCGCGTGATGTCCGGCATGGGCGGCCTCGCGTACTCCAACTAAGCGTAAGATACAACATAACCTACAACCTAAACCAAAAACAAACCCAAATGAAGGTGTGATTTACACCTTGATTGGGATTTGAGCTTACTCCACGTTCGTTGTCCAGGATCCTGTAATGATTATACTGTGTAAACTAGCCGAATAAGACCGTCTACGTCAAAAGTCCAAGGGGAGTTCAATCCATTGTCGAGATAGCGTACGTCCGTATCCTTTACAACATGTGATGTATACACGTCTCCCAGAGTCCATCCAACCCCGTCATTCAACGCAACTGTTAGTTCATTAGCATTGACTTCGGTAATCTCGCCAACTTTTCCACAGATTGACACACGTCTGTACAGTGGAGACGTAACCCAGGTATCCGTATACTGTGTCAGCCGAGTGTGATTCATTGTAAAAAAGAACCTCTTATTGATCTCAGCAAATTCTGGACTGTTAATAGATACACCAACACATGAGGGTTTCGCAAAGACTAGGTTGCACATGCCACCTCCAATCGCTCCAACTACATGGGTAGCATTTGCAAAATATGCGATCTTCTCCGACATGGAGAGTAGCTCACAGAAAACCTCAACGTATCCAATCTTCTCAAGCTCCGCAACCAACTGATCCTCCACCATCATCTTACGACGCGTTGTGTAGTTTGTCCCGATATTCGAGGTGTCGCCATGTTTCCAGCTTCTCCTTGACACATAAAACTTGGGAGGCGTGGGTTGACCAGATCCCTTCATTCGTGAATAGACGTCCCAAATGCCCGGATGAGGTGGGTCATTTGATTGACCGTCATGTGTGAGTGATGACGAAACCCAGAGTGATGTATACTGATGCGATGGATCTGCATATAAGACATCTGCGTCAGTTAGTCCCGCCGCATACAAACAGTCCATAATATATGCGTAGTTGTGGGCAGGCTTCACTAATAGTAGCATTGTCGGATATAGTTGCCGTAGTTGAAAAAACTGGTACAAAATAGGAATGGAATCGTACAGGTAATGAAAGTAATTGTCAGTATTGTAGATGAAAAAGAAAACGGGTTTGGTGACCGGCGTGGTTTCACGCAACTCAATCAATGGATGAATAAAGGTATCCTTACCAAGCGACATCGTACGTTCATTGTACGGGACAAATAGCTCATCGCCGGATTGAATGCAGATGGACGGATAGTGCGTTCCGTGAAGTATAGCGTTCTCAAGTGTCCAACGACCCAATTCACGTGAAGGGCCACCGGTAAGATGCGTAACTTTCATTTTCATATCGTAGAGTGTCGTATGTAAACACAATGCAGATTATAATACCCATGTCTGGGTTAGGCAAACGCTTCGTAGAAGCAGGATATACCGATCTAAAACCGTTCATTCCTGTTGATGGAAAGCCGATGGTTCAGCATGTAGTTGAGCTCTTTCGCGAGACAAACACTCTCTTTATTTGCGATCAGATACATTCTGACAAACTGAACACTATCTGTCCAACCAGTAAGGTATTCCATTCGGTTCATCGAGGGCTAGGCCCTGTAGACGCGGTTATGTGTGCAGAATCTGTAATTAGTGATGAAGAAGAGGTAATTGTCTCATACTGCGACTATGGTACACAGTGGGATTACAAGACATTCTTAGCAGATGTTCGCGAACATCTGGCAGAAGGTGCAATTGCCTGCTATAAGGGGTTTCATCCACATCATCTTGGACCCGACTGCTACGCATACGTTCGCGAGAATGATAAATGGGTAAATGAAGTGCGTGAAAAGACACCCTTTACGACAGACAAGATGAATGAGTATGCATCGAACGGAACGTATTATTTCCGCACGGGTCGGATTATGAAGGAGTACTTCAAGAGTCTGATGGAAACCGGAGAGTCACTCAATGGTGAATACTATGTGAGCATGGCTTACAACCATATGATTGCCAAGGGGATGAGAGTTCGTGTATTCGAAATCGAAAAGATGCTTCAGTGGGGAACACCGTATGACCTCGAGGTATACAAGATGTGGTCTGCGTATTTCCACGAGAAGCCCAGACGGCGGTTACGCATGCCTGGCATTACACTTCTCCCAATGGCAGGACAAGGAAATCGTTTCAGAATGCAGGGTTACGATACCCCCAAACCATTCCTACCCATCCGTGGACAGATGATGGCTGTTGCGGCGTTACGCGACCTTCCTGAAACAGACTCTACAACCGTGATTAGCTTAAAGAGTCACGCAGTTGGGCAGTATTTCCCAGGCTGTAAGATAGTAGAGTTGGCCGAGACGACAAACGGACAGGCAACTACATGTATGGCAGCACTTGATGATGTGGACGATAACACGCCATTAACAGTAACCGCTTGTGATAATGGAGCCATGTATGATCCCGACCGTCTAGAGAATCTCATGAACGATGGATCTGTGGATGTAATTGTCTGGTGCTTCACTAATAATCCAACTGGTAAGTTGTATCCACACATGTATGCATGGCTTGATGTGGATGATTCCGACTCAATCCGCGAAGTGTCGATTAAGAAACCATTTGCAACCAAACCTAATACTCATGCTATCATTGGAACAATGTTCTTTCGGAAGGCAGGGGTATTTAAGGCCGCCTACAAACATATCGTTGATCACGACCTTCGGACCAACGGCGAGTTTTATGTAGATAACCTTCTTCAACCTCTGATCGAGCAAGGATACAGTGTTAAGGCGTTTCCGGTGGACTACTATCTTTGCTGGGGAACACCAAATGACTACCGAACATTCCTCTACTGGGACGACTATCATTCGTCATCGCATTAATACGATTGAACAACTCGCTCTCATACCCCAAACACAAGGAATTGAGTTTGATATCCGAGAAGGAAAATACGGTATCGTCGTCACACATGACCCATGGACACTCGGTGTACCCTTTGAGGAGTTCCTCAAGCATGTTAACCATACCATCTGCATCGTGAATGTTAAATGTGAGGGTATCGAGTTTGAAGCACTTCGAATACTCAAAAATGCAGGCATAGAATCATTCTTTTTACTCGACTGTTCATTTCCGATGATTATGAAACTGATACGGTTGGGTGAACGCCGTATTGCTATTCGCGTATCTGAATACGAGTCAGTCCCTGCATTGCATGGAAAGGTTGACTGGGTATGGCTTGACAGTTTTGTATCCCTTCCAACAGCGGAGGAATGTAACAGGCTTCGAACTGGATATAAAGTGTGTTTAGTATCGCCCGAGCTTCAAGGACGCACTGAAGATGCACTCTATCTACGACCTTACGTGGACGCCGTCTGTACCAAACTCTTGCGATAGATCTCTACGTCCCAATTTAGAATCGCTTCAACTTCCGAGGAAGTCAACCAACGCGTCGCGTATGGAATGGTTGCGACATAACTTCGTAAGACTTCGGCAATTGCGAGGCATCTTGCCTTTGAAGGGCCGCGAATATAGCTTGATGTTTCGGTTGTAACAATTGAATCATGAAGGAATAGGACAATGTCTGGAGTGAGAGGAACAATCGGTAAACTCACTCGTGGAACGCGATAGATAAAGTCCTTGGGGTACTCTGCCTGGACTTTCCAAAGATCGTTCAGCTCGTCTGTTTCAAAAAGGGCAAGAACACCTTCAAGCGTATCTGCATGATAGATAACCCCATGGTTTCGCAAATAAATGACCGGTTGTCCGGTGTAAAACTCGAAGACTTTTTTACTTAACTCAAACCCGGGTTTATAATAGTCAACCATGCCCGGAGTATCTGAGCACAGAACCCCGTTCAAATGTGTCGGATGTAGATGAACAACATAGTTGCGAAGGAACGCGTGGAAATATGTCTCGAGCGAAGGTCGCCCTTCGCCCAACGCAAATGTTTTGATATCCTGTTCGTGCCCATGTAGACTAGCAACCACGACAGCTGGATCAACAATGGCAATCCCATGCCCAATCTTAACATCACAAAGTGCAACTCCAGAAGCCTTGATATACATATACTTTCCATCCTTTACAGAGATATTGCCACCACCCGCTTGTACAAGCTCTTCAGAACAGCAAGCCCTACATAGTGTAACCAGGTCATCCATTATCTGTATAACATGGTTAGAACAAGTAACTGGATAACGCCAGAGTACCCAGAGATTGGTTCGATCATTGGGAGGTTGCGTGTAGTGAGAAATGCTAAGATGTCTGCTTCAACAGAAATCAATGGGTCTGTGAACGTCACTGTTGAAAAGTCGCCATGGTTTACGGAACTAAACGAATGTGGGATGGGGAACTTCCGTCGAACTGATATTTCTAACCCATCTTTGAAATACCGAATGATCAAATCAGCAAATTGACGCTGTGGTAGTATGTAGTGTTCATAATCAGCCCTCCGATCTTTGATTTTCCGTTTCACATCTTCGACCGAATACCCTCGTTGTTTCACATCTCGATTGACCTTCCATTCTATTGTCAATTCTGGGTCTGTATCCATAAAGATCTTCAGATCAGTTAATTCACGGAGCTTTTCTGAATAGAACGTGTGGAGGCCACATAATAGGAGATTATCCTTTGATTCAATTGTCATTGGTGCGGTAAATAGTCCAGTGTTATGATCATAATCGACCGCGATGATTGAGTTCCCAATCTTCAAGTTGAATGTGTCTTCTTCAAGCTTTTCAAGGTAGTTCGATTCAGGATCGAGGTGACTCATTGTTTTCCAATGATCGTCATTTCGTTCCCAGCGATGGTATCGGTCTGTCTCAAACTCGAGTACTTTATCGAACATGAATAGAGGTCGTATTAACGAAGAGAGGGTAGACTTCCCAGAGCCAGAATCACCAGAGATTGCGATTACCTTTGCAGACGATAACAATAGCTTATAGTCAAGGTTCACTCGTTCGATTGGTATAGACAGATGTGCTGCAAGCACTTGTTCCGATAGAAACCCGGTTAATCGATCGGCTGGCGATCCCTCAAATGGAGTAAGATGATGAAGGACTCCGCAGTAATGTTTCATCCCTTCATAAGAGGCAATGCAAATCTGATCGTTGATCCCGCCTAGACTATTGTTAATTCCGAATATGCGATCGTTTCCCACGGGAATACGAAGTTTGTCAGTTTGTGTTGCAAGAAGGGCTTCCAGTTGCCCAGGCGTTGTTAGATATACGTCTGGACGTATTCGCACATATATATCGTATGTAGCTGGAACAACTGAAAAGAGACGGTGTAACTTGAACCACTGTTTATACATATTTCTCTGACGTCTGTCAACAAATATATCGGGAACTTTGGTTTCTGATTCCAATAGAACATGCTTGATACGGGGGTCGTTAAAGAGAAACTGTGTGTCCACTAGATTGAAGTATGTATCATGTTCTCTATACGATGCATATACGGCAATATCACAATCAGACGGATAAGACCGGAGGTTATGTTGAAACGTTCGCAATGAACCCGATACTAGAAAAATTGACTTAGTCATTAGAATTTTCGAATAAAGTAAATTCATGCCATCAACGAGGTAATAAACTCTATGAAATGCGGTGTATTCGGTATGCGGAGGCTATATTCCCCTATGAATTCCGGCCGCGTGGGGATACCGTTAGAATCCAATGTCTCTACGGCTGTATATCTAGCTGTTGGTATAGATAGCATAGTGCATAGATTATCATACATGTCTTCTCCTGTAAGAGTCGTACATATTTCAACGACTTTGGTTTTTTGATTGGCGAAGAAGCACATTGTTAATGCACCGCCACTTGGCGTAACTAAAACCTTCGCCTCCTGAAATATCTTTATCTTTTCAACGAGGGGGTAGTCTTCTAGAAAGATGACTTCGAATCCAATCGGACGCATCTGGTCGACGATATCGGGTTCATTCATAAGCTGGCGACGACGGGCACCAGCTGCCCAATTAAGCATGTGACTCCTTGATCTGGATATGTAGACATATCGAAATGGCTCCCGTGTAATAGTTAGATTGTTTTTAGTGAGAATGAGTTCGCGAACGAAGCCATAATATGGAGATGGAACTGCAAATTTGCCTTGTAAAGGTGCCCCGTGGTGAGGAATCGCGATACATCCGCGGTAGTCTTCTACATAGATATAATCCGGCTTTATAAGCTCCAGCGTTTCATAATGAAACGACTCAGACAGCTTCGTGTGAAAATAAACAGGTTTGGGGAGATGTGACAACCCATAGAGCCCCGCAACTACATAATGAAACCAATGCATGATGATGGCATTTCCCCTATCTTCTAGGATATATACTGTTCGTCGATTATCATTCATTATAGTTTTCTAGGAGAGATAGATTGTGTAAATCTATCTTGCTCCGAAAAGCTTGAAGAAAGGCTTACTCGGGCGATTAGACGGATATCTTACGTAGTCTTCATATCTATAGCCCCATTGCATATTCACGATGTCGCCTTCAAACGAGACAGTATCTTTCAGATCGGCAATCTCACTGTAGCACAACACTGCTAACGTTCTTTCGAATGCAATTGCGTCTTCCTTATTATCTATTACGTCTGCGAGACGTGTGAACTTATATTTGTCTTCTAACCTATGAAGGAACTCTTTAGTGATAACGCACATACAACCCATACACCCATACCATGATTTAGATACAAACATATCTACAACTTTCTTGGAGTTATCAAGAATAGTTAATTGTTTCTCGATCAGGCGGCTGTTATCGTAATCATGTGTTTCAAAGTGCCACATGAATCGTACGCTATTGACAGAGGTGAAATCAACATAGCTGTTAAAGATGAATCCATCGTGGACGATGACCGCCTTTGTATATCCATCAATCTTTAGGAACTCGTAATACGGTGAAAATAATCTAGAAGTCGCATATTCCGATTTAATGATTTCACACCTCTGGAGAGGGATTGTTGAGGCACATGTTGAGCCATTATCAATGATCTTAATATCCACGTCTGGGTAGAACTTACGTATTGAGTTGTATGATTCTATCCAGAGATGATCGAAGCTCGGTGTAGTTATGCTTCGTAGCATTATAATGCACAACATCGTAATGTTCTTACACGATGTTTGTTTTGTTCCAAATAATATAGGCGTAATCAATAGATGAACGTAGATCATATTTTCATAGTTCATTATACACCTCTTTCTGACAGGAAAGCTTACCTGATTAAGAAGTTTAACGAGTTTGGCATCACTAACTACACGTTCTACGAAGAGTACAATCGCAACACTACATCGAAAGAAACAATGAAGCAGTACTTTACTTTAGACAACCTGACACCTGCACAGATATGTATTACGATCGCACACCTGGAATTGTATAGACTCATAGTTCAGAGAAAGTACACTAAGTGTTTGATACTCGAAGATGACGCTATTCTTTGTCCCGATTTCGATGTCAAACTTGCTTCATATTTGAATAGTCTACCAAGCGACTTTGATCTCGCGTTCATTTGCGGTGGTTGCGGACTTCGTTCGCAAAACATTACCCCGAATACCGTATGGTACAGAGAATTTTCATCACGCACGTGCTC
>Ga0209191_1000260_pt1 | contig 42236 bp, 72 predicted proteins | sample S_130626_EF_Meta_FD_187320 | JGI IMG/M metagenome (GOLD analysis project Ga0209191, IMG submission 187320) | Freshwater microbial communities from Lake Simoncouche, Canada to study carbon cycling - S_130626_EF_MetaG (SPAdes) (version 2) | ecosystem: Environmental > Aquatic > Freshwater > Lake ...
CGAGTGGTCCAGTCGTCCCATTCTTCGCTTGTGCCAGCACTGAGTTTTTTAGTGCCGCGAATCCAGTCAGCAAATGGAGTGCATGACCAGTAACGTGTATGATGTGCCATTTATTCTACCTTGTTAATTGTGACGCCAGCCTGCTTTAAAAAATCAATGCCCGCTTCGCTTCTATAGTTATCACGATAAAACACCTGCTTGATACCACTTTGGTATATTAGCTTGGCACATTCAATGCAAGGTGCATGGGTAACAAAAACAACAGCACCTTCTGCACTTTCTGGACTACGTGCTACCTTGGCAATGGCATTGGCTTCTGCGTGAAGTACTTCGGGTTTGGTCACACTTTTAGTCCATCCTGCGGTATCCTTGTCCACACCGAAAGTGTAACCCTCTGCTACCATAGAGTCATAATCTCTGGCGGCACTTTCTGGGACAAATACAATATCTTCGCAGTTGTTGTTCCAACCGCTGGGCATGCCATTGTAACCAATGCTGATGATACGGTCTTCTTTTACAATAAGCGCACCAACTTGCAAGCGTCTGGCGGTACTAAGACGTGCATAGGTGCCTGCTACTTCCATGTGTGCTTTGATGTATTTTGGTTTCATAGTATAAGTATAACATCAAAGTAGAAAGAAGTCAATGAAAATAATTTTTATTCACGGTGCCAATGCATCCAAAACGTCTTGGAATTGGGTTGGTTCTCAGGTAGAAAATCATGACAGATTTGAGTGGGGCATGATGACTGATCCAGAAAAGAACCTTGAAACAATGGAAGCAAAGTTAACCGAACCTTGTTTTGTTGTGGGACACAGCATGGGCGGTTTATATGCTTGGCACTTGGCTAATCGTAATCCCGACCTGGTGGTTGGTGGTATGAGCATTGGCACACCATTTGGTGGATCTATACAGGCAGGACTTTGGCAAATGTTCAACATCAATGTACCTTGGTTGCAAATGTTAGCAAGACACGAACCATGGACTGCCCAAACAAGATTGCTGGATACTCCTGTGGCCTGGACCAATGTAGTAACCACACATGGATTTGATTTGTTTGCTGTTGGTAAGAACGATGGTGTGGTCACTGTAGCAAGTCAAAGAGAATTGGGCGGCGAACATAAAGAAATAACTCTGGACTATGGACACAATGAAGTGCTACAAAGTCCAGAGTTAGCGTCTACTATACTAGATATTTCTAGTCGCTGTTTCGCCCGCCAAACAGTTGCAGTAGATTAAGGAAGATATTGATAAAGTCCATGTAGAGTGTTAGCGCACCACGGATTTCTGCAATACCATCGTTTTCTACACTAACTTCTTCTCGGATCTGTTGCGTATCATAAGCAGTCAATCCAAGGAATATAATAATTGCCAAGGCACTGATAACCATTTGCATCACAGTTGAGCCAATAAAAATATTGACAATGCTGGCAATGATAATGGCAATTAATCCAACAAACATAAACTTGCCAAGGCTATCAAGACTGCGCTTGGTAAAGTAGCCATAGCCGCTCATCACCCCAAACAAGACTGCGGCAGCCATAAATGCACTAACAATACTGCCCATGGTAAAGATAGCAAAGATTGTAGCAAAGCTCAGACCCATCAGGGCCGCAAAGCCATGCAGGCATAACTGTGCCATTTGCTTAGTTGGACTTGCATTCAGTAAAATACTCACTCCAAAAATTGCTACCAAGGGTGCAAAAATCACAATCCATTTCATCACGCCTGTAAAAAAGAATGCCAGCAACTCAGGACTAGTGCCCACAAAGTAACTCACAATCATTGATACAATGACAGCAAGACTCATGTGTCCATAAACACGACCCATGGCCGAATTGATTTCTTCTGCTGAACGGTAAGGCACATATTGATTACCGGTATAAGTTGTTCCAAACATTGTTTTCTCCTTTTAAACAATAACTGATTTTTCTCTTGCATATTTAAACAGATTTGTGCCACGTTCTCTGACCGAATCTGCTACCACTTGCGGTGAGTCTGTCCACATCTCACGCATGTCTTCATAAGTGTAATCTTCTGCTGTGTCATATGCCCATACTTCAGGGAAACGCTGGTGATTGGCCTTGGCTCGCATGATCATCATGTTAACACGTTGGCCAACATGGTCTTTGGGTTTACGACCCGACAACACAGCCAGCATGTCATCACCTTTGAGGTCGTCCCAAGGTATTAAAGTATCAACACCCAAGGTGTCAAAAAGTACAACCCATTGCTTAGCCATCATTGACTCCTGTTTCAAGAACATGCATGGCATGTTTCATGTTATCAAAGTTCGATTCACATGCTCGCATCAAGGTGTGTCCCGAGTGTTCATCGTACACACTGACCATGGGAGTATCATCACTACCTTTGATTAAAAGCAACTGACGCGAATCATAGCTGGCAATTTTAGCAACATTATAAAACATTGGGAGTCTCCTCTGCTTCTATAAGAATACCACGTCGGTTGGGATAACGCACCCCAAAGTTTTTGTTTAGTTCTTCCATGGTCATACCTTGACATATGAATTCATCAGTTGTTGCATCATACGCAAATATTTTATCACCATGTTTTTCTACTCGCATAAAAAGTATTTTGTTGAGTATATTATGAACGTCTTTTTCTACTTCTCTTAAATTGCGTTCAACTTTGCGCGACCATAGCCAAACACCAATGAGCACAGCCCAGCAAACAATAATCCAAAACCAGTCGTCCATTATACAGCCCGCACACTGATCACATTGTCAACACGGAAGCTACGCCATTGTTGTTTGTCTGTACAAAACACACTCATAACTTCCAGCTTGGGTTCTTTCTTTTTCTTACCTTCAACTATTTCCACATGCGGTAGCAATGCAGTTTGCAAAGTACAAGGCATAGTACGAACCTCACCATCCACCTTGGTAAAGGTAACTTCCGCGATACCAGCTGTGAGTTGTTCACTGAGAACTAGTCTACGCTGTTCTAGTGTTTCGTTGCTAAACTGAATCATTCCTGTTTCCTTATTAATTAAAAACATCATTGACAAATTGTCTATTGGAGTCAATAGATTCAAAGTCTTTCATTGCAGTATGTGGAATTCTAAATACCCAACTAGTGCCTTTTTTAGTTTTTTCAAAATAGCCATCGCATCCGTCAAATCCCTTAATAGTATCATATGGTTTTGATCGTTTGCCCAACCCATCAATGAATATCTTTCTTGCTTCTTCGTACGACTTTTTAAGTCTGCTTTGTATACTGCTATCTGTAAATTGACACATTTTTGCATTTACGATAATGCCCGGATCACCGTCCTTGAAGTAAACTCTGTATTGCTGTTGAAACTTTTTACAGATATTAGATTCTTCATATGAAGTATTGCAAATATCTTCACGCGACATAGAACCAATAGTGTGTGCCGCTTCTGAGTCTATGTTTCTTGTTTTAACTTCAACCTTAACACCACCAATATCAATGTCGCATCCAACACCTTTGTTTACTGGATAGCCATTGGAATTTAGTATATCTTCTACATAGTTTCCAATGTTACCGTGGCTACCGTTACCACCAGCTTGCTTTGGTACAGCACGTCCAATTAATATATCATCAATTTTTAATTTCTTAATAACTATCATTCTTGTTCCTTTACAATATTATATAGTACATCAAATTCTTTTTTGGCTTCTGCAAGATTTGGATACTTGGCGCAAAGTTCTTTGATGGCAAGTTCTTCCGCCTTCATCTTTTCAAACCAAGTAATCATCTCTCGTAGCTTGGGTCCAACATTGATGTTGGCTGACCCTTGCGGCACGGACTGTGCGTTTCCATTTACATCAACAATTTTATATTGTCGAGTGTTGGCGTCCCAATAAAATGCGCCACTTGTGTATGCTCCGTTGTTGAAAGAGGATACATCAAGGATGCTTGGATCTGAACTTATAATGTAATCAATCATAGCTTATTATACACTACTTTGTTTAAATTTTCAAGTGTTTGAAATACTCAAAATGCTTTTCAAGTGTCCATGTTTCTGGATCAACTAGTGTCCCATCATGAGTTTGGTAACTTGCTGTAAACACATTTGAGTAACGCTTAAACGGCAACCACATGTCTGGAGTCTTGCTGGCCCATCCTGCTTCTTTTAAAGCAACATGTTTGGTTCGGCTCAATCTAACAGTAGGTGCATTAAGAGCTTGCTCTACAGTAATCTTATTGTACAGTAGCAGGTCGCGAACACGACTGGCTGGAATCAAATGTTCAAAGTCACAATCATCATCTGCACCAATTTCATGATAGTGCGCTAGCATGCCATCGCGTTGTTGAATACAGTATTCGTGATATCGACGTAAGTATGTATCAATGTCGTTGCGGATTTCACGCAACAACTGTTGGTCGTTTACCACTTCGCTATAATCCTTGACTAATCGAATAAGATTCTTTTTACAATAGTTAGCCACAGTTTGATAGGTCTCGGGTGTGCGCTTAGTCTTGCCGTAAACTGGTGCAACAAAACTATCCAATGATTCTTTTAACATTACACAGCCTCCGGGAACAAACCTGGTACAATATTACCTTCTGTAATTCCCATACTGGCTCCGGGGCCGTGTGTTGGTAACTTCAATAAACCACCATTGCGAATATGCAGTTCACGTATAAAGTTACTCATGGCGTCCGGGGCACTCCAACTGGCGCCTGGGCGTACATGTGCCCATTGTATTTTGGCCTTAGAATGAATTAGTCCGGCATTTTTAAATGTTGGCTTAATGCTTTCAAGCAAAGTTTTCATCCACCCCTCGGGCAACTTGTCTGTTGGGTTTGTACTAGAAATACGATGCAATTCGTATAGGCCAATGTAAACACCCTGATCAATTTCTTCACCAATTGGAAAAGTTTCTTTAATTGCTGACAGAATTTTAAATAAGATATTGCCACTGTCATCAATTTCAATGCCCTTTTGAGCATACTTAAAGTGACTAAAGAAGTAATCATTATCACCACGTAGATTATCTGATGATCGCGATCCTTTATCTTGTAAGTCAATACCTGACTTGTCAAATTGATCTTGCATTGTTTTTGCACGAACAACTTTGATATCACGACTGCCGTTTTTATAACGCACTAGAGCATTACGATGTAAGTCGCCGGGTGTCAAACGCTTAACACCAGTGTCGTTAAGAAGTTCAAATGCATAACTTGCAAAGTTAACATCAGTAGTGTCAACAATAGCACAAGGTACCTGTGTGTAACCAAGTAATGCGGCTGCCAAGGTACGATGCTGGGCATCATACAAATAAATCTTGTTGTTTATACGACATGCAGAGCCAGGGCTACATACCCTTGGATCCCACTTCTTCATGATATTCATAACGTGCTTATGAATAACATCTCGCTGAACCTCGTAGTCAATCCATAGGTCTTCAATTTCAACCATAGTACTATGTGGGAACAGATGAACTAGAGCTTTAGCACGATTGCGCCATGCTTCTAAGTCCTTGTCAGTGACTTCGTAATGTGCTTTGAGCTGACGTTCAACTTCAGCTACGACATCGGTAAACTTGCGTGTAAGACGCTTAACTGCCATTTTCTTTCTCCTTCTTTACCCGACACAATGCGGGATTAGTTTAGAATTAAATTTTAAGACAAAATAAAGGTTTTGTCAACCTTAGAATTACCAACTTGCGCGGTAGTAAAAGTCCCATCCGGTCCATTCTTTAGACAAAATGTCCTCTAAGCGTTCTTTGGTCCGAACCAAGTCTTCCCAATACCATTCATCTACATCTTTGCTACCAAAGAAGAAACCTGATGCTGGCGGAAGTAGTAACAAGGCCTTTGAACGTTCAACAAGGACCTCATCAATAACTGCCAACAAGGCTTCCAAGTGTTTACGTTCAACCCAGGATTCTTGGCATTCGTCTGCACCATCTTGTACGTTATCCACAAACCATTTATGGATTGCATTTGACTTGCGCCAGTACATGACTTCTGCTGTGATTTCTTTGACTCTAGCAGTACCAAGTTCGGGGAATACCTCACCTACTCGGTCAGCAAGTTCATCTTCGCTGTGCCAAAGAAAACGTTTGGCATTCAAGTACATGTCTAGTCCCATTTCATGCACCTGCATAAGGACTGTAAATTTCTTCATCTTCGGTAACTACAGCGATACCAAACCAAGAGTTCATTGCGGCTGTCAATGCAGAAAAATCATAGTGTACTGCCTTGGGACGAACCACTTCACGGTTATCGTGTGCATTGTTTTTTTCGCGGTTGGTAAGAGTTGTCATGATGTTTCCTTAAAGTGATTTGATATAATTGATAACTTGGTTTGCTTCTACATAACCAGATTCTTCTAGCATTTGATCTTCATTAATCTCTGCTATCATTTTCCTGGCTATCATTTCCATGTCTCGTTGAGTTAATTTTCTATTTAGATTGTAAGCCTGTACCCAACGGATCTTGTAACCTTTAGGTGGTTTGTGTTCTTCCATTAGGCCGCCTCCGGTTGTTCTATCAGTTGCTCATTGCGTTTTTGTGCAAGCCCTGCAATACTTGCAATGGCTCGAAAGATTTCAGCTTCTTGTTTTAGTGTAAGCTCTTCAGATTTAAGACGAGCAACACCAAATTCAATCCGCTCAATTAGTTCAGTATTTGAAATCATACTGCAATACCTACTGCATTTTTAATTTCGTAGCGAGCAATCTTTTCGTCAAAGTACATGCGAGTACCTTCCATGTAAGGACTTGCTACTACAATCTCGCCTAGTTCTACGGCAAGTGCCTGTGTAAACTTAACAAGGATGCTATAAGTATCTTCTGACTGATCTAAAGGATCACGGTCTAGAATTTCTGCAAACTTGACAATAAGATTGTCCACGTTTGTGTTCATGCATCTACTCCTTGACTTTCAATCCAACCCAATACAATTTCAATTGGGCACTCTAGTTCTGTTGCAATTTGTTTTGGGTTCAAGCCATCAATGTATAATTGCTCAATGTCCCATGCTAGGTCTTTCATTGCACTCATGCTGTCACCTCTTTGTCGGCAATTGCCTCGGTTAATACTGTTAATTTTTTAGCTAGCGAATGGCCAACCTCGTAAGTGGTACCAACATACCACACACCATCTTTCATGATGTAATAGTACTCAGCGGCACAGTTGTCACATTGTTCCAGGAACTCTTCAAAGGTGTGTGCTACCTTAAAGTCTGTACCTGCCTCACCACGGTCACGACCGTAAAACACTGTGATACCAGCCAAGGGCTTTTCAAAACTATGATCAACACCATCGGGAACCATAACGTTTTCACGCAGAGTGGACAAGTCGCCTAGTGCCACCAAGTTGTTGGCCTTGGCACTGTCATAGTGCTCTTGCAGGATCTGGCCATTGTGAGCCAAATAGCCGTCCCAATGACAGTAAACACTTTTGAGCTTGTCACCATGCATAACACCAATTCTTGAACGTGTACCCATTTTAGACTCCTGTTTTGTTTGCGTATGTATGTATTATAGCACCGAACCAATAACCCGTCAACCACCCGGGTTATCTTTTGTTGTTTTTAAGCAACAACTTCTAGCATGTTAGCAGGCACTCTCCACAAGCCGCTGGTATAAGCACCAGGGTTGTTTTCGCGAATTGTAACATACTTGATGGCAATCTTTTCCACAGTACCAACCACAGGCTGACCACGTTTGGTACTATTGAATTTTACCTTGGAGCCCAGAGTCAGACTACGTTTGGTCTGATCCATTAATCGAGCTCGGGCAAACTTGACAGCATCAATGATGCTGGTCAGTTCATCGTTTGTACAGTTGCCAGTGATGATGGCACGGTTGATTTCTTTGATATCCATTTTGATTTCCTTGGTTAAGCTTGATACATTTCTTGGGCCAATTGTTCAGCGTATTCCTGTGCTTCCTCATAGTCATCTGTGCCAGTGAGCACTACATCACCATTGATGGTAACAGTATAAACGTTGAACAAAAAGTCAAATTCTAATTCATAATCCATTTGAGTCTCCTTGATTTAACAGTAAAAATCTTCGCCACGATCGTAAGCACCAATCGCTTCGTAAACCACTTCACGAACCGCGGTGTCCATTGCTTCGCCAAACTTTTCGTAATCTGAGTCAGCCAAGTCACGCAGGTTTTGTTGAACCAGGCTCCAAGGGCTTTTGCGATAAGTGTGATACTCGATAATGTCTGCAACAGCTTGGTCGCCGGCTTCGCTAAACATACCAAAACTTTGAACTACCATTTCCAACTCCTTTTTGCTTAACATGTATGTATTATAAGCGGTTTCGGGGTTTTGGGCAACCTTTTCGTAAAAAACCCTACAAAAAGTAGGGTTATTTTGTTGCTTTTTTGCGACTTTGTAAGTCATTGATTTTTAACACTTTTTTGTACCCTGTTTTTTGTGGTTTTTTCACGTTAAATTCCAAATCTGTGTAATATTTTAGCATTTTCTTGCTCATATTATGAACCACATCCATACTGTCGTCGTCAATGACCCATTGGTAAGGACACAATTTCCAAGTCTTGGTAACTGAAAATTTATAGTATAAACTACGATGCTCTGCGTCTGCGGCATCAAATATTCTTAATGGTCGTTGCCCTAGAACAAACGATTTTAACATAGGCTTATCCTCCGTTGATGGCTTTTATTTTTTCACGTTTTTCATGATCATCCCTGCACTCGGGACTACAGAACGTAAAATCTGTTGGTACTTCACATTCAATACAGAATCCTGTTCGGACCGGTACAAATGGTTTAGCGGTTGCACGTCGAAGTTCTTCGGCCGCTTCCATTGCTTCTTGTGCGTCATCAATTATATCTGCCATTATCTTAGTTTCCTTTTTTTAACTTCCATTACTTAGTACCCACATAAAAATGTCAGGCCCTTCAAGTATTACCATTTCATCTGCATACTTCAAGCATTTGAATCTATATTTACGATCAATAACTATAATCTCTACCATCTTGGGAGTAAAACGTTGAATCTGTGCAACATGCATGCCGCCATCACTTACCGCCACATACTGACCTTCTTTGAGAGTGCGACCAAGCAAGTCTAGATGACAGCCATTGGTTGGTACACTTTTAATTGGTCGCCTGGTCTGCAACATTTTATTCCCACCGATTCAGTTGATGATCCCAATGTCTAGAATCATAAATTTGAAATTCAATTTCTAAACCCACGGCACCTAATCTAACCTTGCCTCCGGCATGATCTCGCTTGATAGTAAAATTAAGTTCAATCAGAAAAATAGTATTTGTACGATATGCATTCAACTCCCACGACTTGACTTTGGTAAGTAGTCCATGCTTAATAAAAAGTCCTGAAAACTTGTTACTAAAGGGATTGACGATTTCAAATATAAAATTTATCATGTGGTAAATGTATCTGGTGTGCGTGTATTGTACACGAATACAAGTACTATGTCAAGTTTTTTAACCCCAGTCTTTTTTGTCTCCGTTGGCTTCGTTGTCTCGGTAACCTGCGGTGTATGCCGCTAGCTCTGCCGCAGTCATTTGATCCATGTCAATGCGACGGGTTCTATGAGTGTCACCTGCAAAGTAATGAGGCCAGTAATCACGTCCATAATATGAATCGGCTTGACCGCGATCGTAAGGGCCACCATGGCGTTGATCGTAAGTTGCGGTTTGTGTAATCATTTGTTTCTCCTTAGATAGTTGGCATTGTGGGCATGAACCTGATGGTGAAGCCTTTGCTTACAGGCCAAAGTTCATACTGTAGTTCACGAATCTCTCGACGCATTTCATCAGCATCTCTGTTTTGCCAAACAGAAGTTGAAACAATGCGTTCACCTGTCCGAGTACGCCTGTCTGTTTTGTAGATGTACATGGTATGAATCGGTTTCATAATCATCTCCTTATAGTGTATTTAAAGTGGGCTTCAACAATGCAGTCAGTTCACGCTCACGAGCATGAGCCGCAGTCTTGCCACGTACTACTTCTAGCAAGTAAGGAGTGAAGCCTTCACGTCCATATGTACGAAGTGCTTCGCACAGGTTCCAGTTCTTGCTTTCTGTATTAGCACGGCTCAAGTGACGGTTAAAACGTCCACGCACAGAGCTCAAAGCAGAGCCATCTACAACGGTAATGCCAATGTAGCTGTCGCCTGTAACTTCACAAAACAATTCGTAAATTGCGTGGTTACGGTCTGTACGTCTTTTGCGGGATACTGTTTTGCTGTTCATGTGTTTATTATAACGCATTTAGAGCCAGACGTCAACCGTTTTTAGGGCTTTTTTTGACTCTATTTTTGTTGTATTTTAGCAACAAACTGGAATATACACTGGATTAAGCTGGATTATATATTCTATTATCCACTATAATATTATTGATTATGGTACTTTATATGGACCTGTATATACGGTATAATTACCAGATTCGGGCTCAGAATCATTATAGATTTTCATGAATAGTAATGCTTCGCCGCAAAACTCAAAATATACTTCATCGATTATGTTACTAGTTTGATTTGTATATTCTACTAGATTAACCCGCCATAATCCAGAAAAATTTATATCAGCCATTATCGGGAAAATAATCTTCCATTACACCTTCTCTATGTAATTTCATTGTGCATTGTTCAAATGTTTGCCCGTGGTCAAATTATAATTATAACTGGCTCGTGCCATTGAGTTTTCATAGGATTTCTCATTGAGATTGGTCTGATTAAATGGCATATTTTCCACAATAGATTCTGGTATGTCATGGAACCAAGCACCTGCAACTTCCCAGCCGCCAATTTTTATATGTTGTCTAGCAGAAGCATTACATTTGTTAGAAATTTCTTGTGCCTTGGCCGCAGTCATTCCAGATGTATGTACCCAGTCCAATGACCGTATGTTGTGCGCCAATTCTTTAGTGGTATACCCATAAGATTTTGGTTTTTTTTCAAACAAGCTGTATGGCACATCACCCTTTGCTGTTCGGTGCATTCCAAGTGCATTGAAATTCCAACTTCTAAATAGACGACTCTTGTTCTCAATTAGGTAATCATTCCATTTATGAATTTCTTCTTCAGAGTCACCTGGTAGACCAGCAATTAAACTGGCATGCATTTTAACACCACTCTCATTGAGAGTTTGTGCAATTTCAAGTACCCGGTCAACTGCAATGCCTTTTCCAACTACCTGTCTAGATTCTTTTCGCATAGACTCGAGGCCAATAAACCCACCCTTGATACCCAAGTCAAGTAGCATAGAAAGCATATTGGGTTTGGTGATAATTAGTTCAGGCCTAATATAACTCACAAATTCAAATTTTGATAACTTAGCAATTTCAATTGCTCGTTTAACTATATCTAGTTTTTCGTAGCTGTCGTTAAATGTATCATCAGATATCATGTATCGGTAGGTACCAAACAACTCATAATTTCTTTTAAGTTCGCTACCGATGCTTTCTGCTGTTCGTATATAATCGTATGACTTTTTACCCAGGAAAGGATGTGTGCAAAATGCACATTTAAAAATACAGCCCCTGCTTATTTCAATAGGTAAGGGTTGATGAGATAAGAATCCATCCTCTTCCTTAAAGACTGTTTCAATTTCATCCACATTTATTATTTGATAATCTCTGTCAGCTGATACTATTTTAATTTTGCCAGGACCCGGACCAGGAATGCCGTGTGCATCTGTTGTATAAATCAAATCTGACGTTTTTCCATAGAGATAATCAACAAGCTTGACAAATGCAATATCACTGAACCCACTAACAAACCAGTCAGAATAGTTATATAACAATGACGGTGGAGTGGTACTGGTGCCTCCAACAACAATTGTTATGTCCGGAAAGAGACTCCTAAATCTCCTGAAAAAAGTAAGATCCTGTGCCCACTTATTGGCTGGAAAATCATACCAGGCAGCACTGATACCTAATATTTTTGTTTCTGGTGTAATAAGTGTTGACAACAATTCAATCATTTGATCCTGATCAAGTGCCCAGGCGTAGTCAATGGCCTTTAGTGAATATCCTGCATTTTCAAATGCTGTTCTTAATCTAAAAGGACCAATTGCTCTGCCTATTCGATCAAATGTGATACCACCAATCAGTATTACATTATAACTCATTATCGTCCATAGCCTTGACGATATGCTTCTTGTTCTCTCTTGCGCTGTTCTTCTTGCCAACGTTGACGTGCGCCACGTTCACAAGCGGCTCTGTCACTGTGAAGTTGATATTGAGCACAGGTGCTGTTTACAATGATCACTTGCTCGTGTGTTACCACTCTGTGCTGTGGCTGTGCCATTGCATTGCCAATGATAAGGCCAGTGGTACCAGCAAGTACAGCAGTACCTGTTCTACTTGCACAACCCGTCAGGGCCATAGTTGCTACGATTGCGATTAAAAGTTTTTTCATGTTAAACTCCTTTAGGTATTTATAGGCTAACTGATTTAAACATAAGCATGTCTTGTTCATCCTCAAAACAAACCTTGTACTTGTCAAAGTTGGTCATGTCTCTTAGATTGCTGTCATGTCCACCCCAGGTCATGTTCCAGCGGCCTTCACGATAGTCAAACGGCTCCCAGGCCCGACCAAAGTTTTTCTCACACCATTTGTGAGCCTGCACTCGTTTGTTCAAATCGATGAAAGTTTCATGCACCAAGTTATTAAATGATGCTGGGTGAACAAAATGTGTCATTAACCTCTCCTCATTGTGGCAATATCATGTGCCTCTTCATTACTAAAAATTGGAACTGCATTTGATTTATGCATAGTGCCAATGCCTTTGACCTTGGTACCTGTGTACTGCGGTGATGCTCGATATGTTCCGGCTCCTGCTTCACCTGTGTTAAGAGATGGGAGACGTGCGCTTGTTCTACCAGGTGGTGCGCTGAGATTGTACACCAGCGGCTCAGCACTCATTGCACGTCGGCGTTTACGTTCTTCTTGTTCCACGCCTTGACGCTTTAGTATTTCATTCCAAGATTCTTCCAATTCTTCTGCCTTTCGTTTAGCTTCTGATGAGGCAAATTTAATTTTACCTTTTTTCTTGCCTGTGGTACTAAGCCACGGACCTTCCATATGCATCGACATATTAGCCTTTCAAAGTTGCTCATTGTGTTATTATAGCGTATAATTAAGTACTTGTCAAATTTCTTGGTAAGTATAGTTTTATCCTGAACCACTTTTATGATCCACGATTCACAATATCCAGCTTTACTACTAAATGCTGACTTTCAACCGGTCCACATGCATCCATTGAGTACAATATCCTGGCAAGATGCAATTAAGTCTGTCTTCACAGACCGTGTAAATGTTGTAGCTGAATACGATGTAGAGGTCCATAGTGCTACTCGAAGCTGGAGACTGCCCAGTGTAGTGGCCCTAAAAGACTATGTCAAGCGAGACCAAACTCCTACATTCAGTCGTTACAATGTTTATCTTAGAGACCAGTTCACTTGCCAATATTGTGGTGGCGAATTCGAAGCCAGGCACTTGACATTTGATCACGTTATCCCAAGAGCACATGGCGGTATCAGTTCGTGGCAAAACGTTGTTGCGGCCTGTAGTCCATGTAATCATCGCAAAGGTGCAAAGTTACCGCAGGAGGCTAAAATGTTCCCATTAACAAAGCCAGTGCCTCCTAGTGCATGGGACCTGTATGCACGTGGTAAACGTAGGCCGCAAAGCAATCTCCATGAAACATGGAGAGACTACCTGTATTGGGATATTGAGTTAGATGCTTAATACTCGCCAGGAGCATCAACAAGGCCAATTGGGTTAATTCCTGATTGCCTTGACTCTTGCCACTTAGTCTCTGGCATGATATCTAAGATTAAGTGGGTTCTAAACTCTGTGCCTCTGTTGGTTGCACTATGAGTCACACGATTATTCAATTCGTATAGATAACCCATTTCCATATGGTACTCTTCGGTTTTCCAAAGTTGTACACACTGGTCGTTGGTATAAATTGGTACATGTAAACGCACACAATTATCATGGAACCACTGTGGATCTTTGTGCCAACCTAGTGTTACTCCTGGAAGTAGCGTAGCAACTTCACCACGAATCCATTTGTATCCTGCAAACCTAGGCAAGGTCAAGATCCAATCTAGCAGGGGCTTGCTTGCTCGTAGAATTTCTGTTTGCTCTGGTGTGTAAGTTTTATTAGGCTTGCTGATAGGAAACGGATATTCTACCAATTTGCCATCAGACAGAACTTTTTCAAATCTATCATATGTACCATTGCCCCAGTTGGCTTTTTTACAAGCTTCAATGATAGGGTCTACTAGACTGGTATCAATAGCGTCTACCACACGATGATTTAATTCAAATAGCATATTACCAATCCAGTATAGTTGGGATAGTTCTCTTGTTCCGAGGTATATTTTCTCTTACAGGCCAAGTTTTAGCATAAGGTTGGACTGCACTTTTTAGAATATCAATCAACATGATTATTCTAGGCTCTGTGCCAGTATGCTTGGTACCGTGAAATACATTGCAGTCATCAAAACCAAATAACTCACCATCTACCCATTCATGTCTTTCGTTTTCAATATCAAATACACAACCTGTTGCTTGCTTTAACACCAAGTGAAAACGAATATATTCATTTACCAAGCCCCAGTGGTGATTCAATTTGCTTCCAGGTAATGAAATATTAAAAGTGACTGCACCAAGTACCTCAATGTTCCTATACATCCACTGTTGTATAAATGGCATACGATGTAGCCTTGCATCATTGAATGATATTTTCTCACCACCTGGTTGCTTCCAATTCTTCCAGTCCATTGACTTTGCTTCGTGATGGTCAACAAAATCTTCTCTTAGCATAACAGGCATGGCTTTGAAATCACCAACATACAATTCTTCACCTGTTAGGTCAGTGATATAGTTTGCTTTGATGCCTTTTTCTTCTTCATTTGTTACACGTGCCTTATACGATTCTCGCATTGAGTTTTTAATAAACTCATCACGAATTGTGGTCCAATTGTCGGTTAAAGGATCTAGTAATTTACAAGAGTTAAAGTATATGTAGTTACTTTCCATACAGGGTTTCTTTTAAGCTTTCATCGTGTTCAATGTTACAACGCCACATTAAGCGTTCGTCTTCAGCTTTTAAATCTAAGAATGTTCTGCTATGTACAAATGGCCAGTTGTCATATAGGACCATGTCATTTGGAGTCCATGTGTGCGTGTATACACATTCTGGAACAGCAGCCATTGCTTCCATGAGTTCTTCAACAATACCAGTTCCCATGCTTTTACCATTTAACTTGGTATCAATGATCCATGCATCAGTGACTCCGTGAAAGTTACATCTCGGGCTCCAGCGGCCAGTAATTGGTTGCTGTTTCATTGAAGGCCATTCAATAATGTCATTGCCAAGATGGTGCCAATTTTGCTGAACAATAGTACGTGCTTCCCAACGTGCTCTAAGTCTTGAATGTACTTCAGGATAAGCTTTTTCCATATCTAACCAAACAGTTAAACCTGCTTTTGGATTAGGCACAGTCTTCATGTAGATAATACGATGCGGAAACTGAATGCCGCCATCTACGCGATTGGCAATGTCAGCATGCCAAGGCATTTCTTTGTCACCCAAACGAGCACTAATTTTGTTACTGATTGCTGTGATAAATTTTGGTTCGCCTGGGGATTCTGGGTCAAGTACAACTTCCCATTTTTCTGTACTATCATGATAGTTCTTTCCTGTCCACGGTTGTCCCCATAGCGCACAAAACTTCCAATAAGTTAGCTTGTCCCATTCAGGAGCATGTAATACTATCATTTTACGATCATACAGTAGCTTTCTCAATTCACGAGTATCTTGCTCAAAGATATCACTCATGTCTGTGATCTCTGTGCCCCAGTCTGGAAAGATGTTTTTTGTTTGCATAATTGTATTTACAATAGTTTATTTACTCAGTTTGTCAATCATGAGTCGTTCTGCTTCTTCTTTTATTTGTAAATCGCGAGCTTCTGCTAGTAATGGCAAAATAGATTGTACCAAGTTAATGATCATCTCTTTACCTGGCTCTTCCAAACGGGAGTACGAATAATTTGTGTTACTTACGTAGACGTATTTACGATTAGATAGCAACTCTTTTAATGAGCCCATTAATATGATAGTGGCTTGGTCGTTTAGGTTTGTCATTTTATGCTCTATTATCTTATTAACCACTCGGCCACAGATTGCCCGTATAATTCTCCGTCCTGAAGTTTTAATCTTTTCCACAATGGATTGCATACGCTACCTTCTCTGACAACTGCTCTACCCAATAACACTACTATACCCCACTCTTGTCTTTCCCAACGTGGCAAGTACTGCGGTACCATCCCATTTTTTTGTTTAAATTCTTCTGATAATATTTCTCTTTGTAGTTTATGTCCATTTAGTTCGTAGTAATATGTTGCATTCTCCGGTATAGTAATACCTTCTGGTAAACGATCGGTTTCATACCAGTGACGAAATCCTTTGTCAATCCATTCAACCATTACTTGGCCTTCCCAAAGTAATCTACCAGCAACATCTCTTAAATGTTTTCCGTGCCATTCCTGTGGACTAGCATTGCTAATAGCCGCTACACTGGTATTGTCCCCGCCAACAACTCCAATGGGCACATCATTGGCGCTGGCAACTCTAATTTTATCACCGCTATAAAGTGCAACTGTTAGTCCGGTTCGATCCTCGTTGTTTGGGTTACCATCATCCCACTCAAACATTTCGGCATAGCCGCTTGCTATTTTCATTTAGGTTCCAATTTAATTTTTAATTCTTCTAACACTTGTCTGTAAAGTGGTTCTCCAGATGACACTTGTTCTTTCCAAGTTGTACCGGCGCCCACATCTGCAGGGTCACTGATGTACTTCCATATTTCGATATCAAGTCCAAGTGTATTTGCTACCTTGGCCACGCTGTATGCCTCCATGTCGACTACATCACATTCTACTCGAAGCTTGTTGGGTTCAGTAATAAAGATATCACCTGACGCACAAGTCTTACCTATACCGGGCATGATAATCATACTTACAGGATCATTGAAGTGAATACCCGGTTGCATGCCAAGTGCCATCAAGTTTACGTCATGTTGCCATACAGTATTGATACGATGTACGCCATGCCCCAATCTAATGCCGCCTGCTGTACCCATGTTGATAATGCGCCTGGGATGGTATATGTGACATAGCCGCATTAGATTTATTGCGGCATTGACCTTGCCTACTCCAATGCAATGCACATTAGAGTATTCTTTAAAAAGACCTGGTGCTTCATCTTCTAAAGCAAACACAATTAGATCATTCATTTAGTAGCCCATGTACAGCAACACCTTGCTCGGTTAAAAGTGTTTTACCACCTAAGAAGGAAAGATTAATCAGGACAGCAACTGTCATTGATGAATATGCAATACCCAAGTTATTGTGTAATAGTTTGCAAATTGCTTGTGCTGTTCCGCCAGTGGCCAACACATCATCAACAATGAGAACAGGTCTGTCACCTGCTTGTATATTTTGCTGTATCTCCAGTGTGTCTGTGCCATACTCCAACTCATAACTTTGACTCCACACATCTCCGGGTAGCTTTCCGGGTTTACGCACAACCGTCATTGGCAAGTGTGACTTGATTGACAATGCTGAACCAAATATAAAACCACGAGCATCTGGAGCAAATATTTCTTTTGCAGTAGCTTGCCTGGCCACTAAAGAAAACCAGTCTATGGCATGTGCAAATGCCATTGGTTGTTGGGCCAGTTCTACTGTATTTTTGTATGAGATGCCAGGCTTGGGCCAATCTTTATAAACCGGTATTGCATTTTTTACGCTGGCAATAATATGAGATGGAATATACATGTATATAATTATACATTTGTCACCTGCTGTGTTTAGTCAAAAAAAGCCCGCCCGAGCGGGTATTTTAAATTGCAATCTTGACTCTGGTCAGTCTGGTTTCTTGAGCACCATCTCTGTCTTTTCCATGTGCCTTAACAACTCCAACTATGGGAAACTGTTCAGGAGTATCGGGCCACATGTCAACAGTCTTGCTACTGGTCCAAAAGTACAAGTTAGTTCCGTCTGTAGCACGAACTACACTACCGGCAAATACCTTGCCTGCAAATTTATTGATTACAGTAACATCAAGGCGTAGGTGTTGGCCCACAGCACCTTGGTGAATACTGGTTGCAATAACTTTATTTAGAGTTTCTTGCCGCTGTTCTTTTACAACTTCTTTATGGTAGCGAGCACCAAGACATGCCATGTATGCCAGGCCCATGTTAGCGTCAATATCTTCTTGCGTGATAAAATTCATAATCTTTTGATCAAAGTCATTCGTTTTACCACCCAGCATACTAAATGCAAGCCCTTGAAAATGCTCTGCCATCTTAGCACCCAGTTCTCTGTCGGCGTCAGTAACATTAGGAAAGCTCAGTGCAACTTGTGTCTTGATCAACTCGCGATTGGGATGCAGTTTAACATTGCCAGTATCTTGATCCATCTCAGGAAACTTGATATACTTTCCTTCGTTGATGCGGTCAGCAAAGGCCACCAAGGCCCATGCATCCGCAATAGGTAATTTCTGTTCTTTGAGAAAACGCTTTTTTTGTGCTTGGTCCATGGTGTCCTCAGAAGGCAAAGGTTCTAACCCAATCAAAGTGAGTACTGGCGGGCACCCACTTGAATTGTTCTTTCTTACGTTCAGGCTTTTCAAAGTCCATGCAAACCATTACCCAACCACGCTCTGTAGAGAACGCAACTGTGTCAGCAACACGAACGACTTCGACTAACCTATCTTTCATTCTTGCCACAGTAACAGTCATAATGACCTCCTATGCTAACTTTTCATATTCCAAACTAACACCCTCTGAGTAGTAGCCGTTTGACTCACCTAACCAGCGAATGTCGACCCAACCTTTGAAGGTTGCAAATTTGTAAAAGGTCCAAGTGTATGACTCATTGCCTTCGAAGCCATCCACTTCGCCACCAACTGCTTCTTCTGCTACCAAGATAGGAGTGCCTACCAAGTCTTGCAAGTCGCCAACGATGTCGTTTACTTCTACAGATTCGCAACAATCTTGGAAGTGCATAAATGTAAAAGTTTCTTTGTCGGTTGCAAAGACAATTTCACGTGAGCCTACTTCACCAGTGACACTGGTAAAGACTTTGCCAATCATGTCTTTCAATCCAACTGTCATGTTCAATGTTTTTTCGTAAGTCATTTTTATTCCTTTCATTTATAATAGGAGGGAACCATGTGGATCTCATTCTGCTGGGTTTGCGAAGCCCAGTCACCACGGTCATTACTGCCAGATACTTCCGTCAACCATTTGGATCTATTGCTAGTCCTCAGTCTTCATGCGTTGTAAGATTGCGCCAAACGCCTTGGTGCTCCTCTCTTACGGTCCGCCTAACGGATCTGGTAACCCTTTTATTTCTTGCTATGTATCTATTATAGTACTTTTAGGGCCACTTGTCAACCATTTTGTTGTTGTATTTTTACAACAACGCTACTTACTTTTTAGGCAAATCTTTTGCCATCTCGTACCACCGGGTAGCTTGTTTATAGTTAAAATTTGGGTGTCTGTACATATAATCTCGCTTGCGCTCTGCCGCCTCTAGGGCATCTAGCATACGCATTTTATCGTTAAACGGTAAAGACATTAATACTCGGTTCATATCTGTAATGTCTAGCATATACTCCACCCATTTTTCTGTAGCTTTTATATTATAAAAACTCCCATATGCTTTACGATTATTGGCACTTGTATATTTGCTTATAAAGTTTTTAGCTTGCATACTTTCTCCTTTAATTAAACAGTATAACACAAACTGGCTCACCTGTCAAGATACGCTGTTGCATTTTTACAACACTAAATATCTCACTATGAACCCCAGTGTACTTGATCCTCTGACAGACGAACAACGTCTGTCACTTATTTCTTGTTTTGAAAACAATAGTCAAATAAAAATTCTACCTCAACGTAAATTTGCTCTTGACCTAGAGCCAGCATTAGAAATAGTCAGACCCATCATTGATGGTGTGCTAGGAGCAGGTACATGGGAAGTTGCTGGCGGCAATTTCTTTGAGACTGAAACAGGATATCGTGTACATGCAGACACAGGCAAAGAAGGTCCCGGCAAGGTGTTACAGACATTTGTGTTTCCGCTACGTCAGGAATTTCGAGACGATGTTCCTGTCAGACTGGAACGCAATAGATTTCTAGTCCTGAATCAAACATGGACAGGTGATGCGGCATTCTTCTTGCGTGGTGAAACTGTAGAGCCCAACGAATATAATCAGGTCATCACAGATTATAAAGATGTTGGAAACTTAGATGATATGGAGACCATGGATGGTATACTACTGGACCATTGTCCTCATTTGGACATTAGAAACTTTGCAGGACTTACAGTAGATAAACACTGGCAATGGATTCCAGGAGTACCAATGACATTCCCTCGCAATCGTTTACATGTCAGTAGTGCGTTCCCGCGCAACGGCATTAAACGCAAACTAGGTTTAAGTATTTTTACTTCACGCCCGGGTCAGTAAACTCTAACTGACTTAGTGCCCACTCACGTTCCTTGCAGTTATAACATTCTCCACAACGCCCTTCGGTTAGTGCTGTGCAACTATGTGTAAGCTCAATCAAAGGCCATACATCAAATATGTCATACAAACTTAGTGTATGGCGTTTATCTACTAAGGCAAATGGACAAGTGGTGCCTGGCAATTCTACACTGGCAGGTCGACTTGGGTATTCTCCAGGCAACTCGATTAGCACACGATCAGGGTGTGCTTGGCTTCCATAAAAGATATGTTCAATACTGTGTTTAGACCTAGCTTCATATTCGCCTGTGCGGCCTTGTTGACTATGATGCACCGTTGGGTCACCAACCTTGATGGGGTCTGGCAGTTGTTCGATTGTAAGTTCAAGCTTGTTTCTAACCCATTCAACAATGGGTTTAACATAGTCCCATGCTCCATCAGGACGAGCAACAGTAAACGGAACTATCTCTTGTGAGCTCTTATCCATCCTACGCTCTAAGCATAGTAGATATAACAGCGCCGCAGAATCTGCGCCACCGCTTAACATTACTCCAATTCGTTGCTTGCCTTCAGGTAGTTTAATATCTACCTGTTTGATAAAATTGTCTTTGCCTACTGTGATTCTCATGTTAGTGTCTATGTTGTAAGTGTTTTAGTACCTTGTCTACATTTGCTGGTGTAAACGGTACATTAAGAATTAAGTGCCAACTATTGTCAGCCCATGAAATTGTTCTGTGTGTTTTTCGAGTGTTTACATAATACACTCGGCCTAGTTCAATGTTTACTTTTTTATCATCCATCCACCAATCGTATTCCAGCGGGCCGCAGTTCTTTAAGAATGCAACAAGACGAAAGCATGGCCTTGGCAGGCCTGGATGGTCTCTGTGTGGCACAAAATAACCGCCAATGCCCGAGTTGACAATAAATGTTCTGCCCAATGGATTCCACTCATCTAAGAAATCTTTCAAACTATCAAGTCCGAGATGTGCTTGGTCACAGTCTTGGTACAATTGTGTAGGAACACAAAACTCATGCTCAAATGGCACTCGTCCCAATTTGTTTGTTGCTTCTGGAATACTTGGAGGACTGCGATGGTCCCAACCAGGAATTGTTGTAAGTGTCATTGACCGACGATTATTTGGACGGTCTGTTCTTGGAAGGTAATCTACCCAATCTGTGCTGTATTTTTCTGTAATTACCTTGTCAATGCTGTGTGCATCCAGGTGCCAATCTAACGGCTCAAAGTCCCCCAGTTGCAACAATGCCAGTTCTGCGGCCACTAATTCTGGACGCATAATGCCCATGCCTTGTCGGCTTCCACTAACTCCGTCACCAACAACTGCGTTTGGATTATTTTGATTGAATAAGTTTGTCATACAAATAGTTATCACTAGTTAGATAACCTTGCATCGTCTAACTGCGCTGTTAAGGAATTTTTCTAGCTTGTACTTTATCTAGTCTATAGTGTTTCATTCTATAGCATCTGCTGAGTGTGATGTTGTAGTTTGCCAACTGCTGTCGCCATAAAAAGAACTGTGGCCCATGTGTCATATTATCGTTAGTCAACCATTCCCACTGATGAACCATTTCATGGGCCATGGTGTTGATGAATAATCGCTTGCTCAAGAAGCTTTTGTTAATTTTCATCTTAACCTTGGTTTGATCGTCAAGTACTCCTTGACACTCGCCCCAAAATGCCTTGGTATATACTAATCTAAAACTGGGCATTTTAAGTTCGTTGTTAAAAACATTGCGATTGATGTTTCTAAATACTTCCCTACAGTCAGCAATGGTAGGCCTAAACTTTGCGTCATGTTCATCAAAGCTTTGAACCATCTTAAATAATTTAGTTCTAGTGATATCCTTCTTACTCATTGGATAAAAGCCCCATGTTATTACTCTCAGCGAGTACTATATTTATTGACATACTAACTTAGTTTAACCACTACTTGCTTACGCAATAACTACTTACTTAATCAGTGATTAGTTTAAGACCTTCAATGATGTCACCGTCTACCAACATGTCCATTGGATGCTTAACACCGGCAAACTTAGTAGTGCTCCAAACTTTAAAGTTTTCATTATAGTGCCACCAGGGACTAATTCCCATCATCAGGTGTATACGTGGAGGAGCAGTTCGAGTTTGAGCATACGCACGGTGCATGGTATTTGTGTCCCATGAATATGCAAGCCCAGCTTTTAAATGTCTAGGATTAAATCCTTCCTGCTCTAGCACATAATCAGGATGTGTTACCAATGGAATATTAATTCGTAAATTTGTTGTCATTGGTTCGTCTTTGTGCCAGGTGACTCCGGCATACTTGTCATTGCCAACTGGACCTTCTTGTTCTGCATATATAATGCGAATTGCAGTTCTGACCATAGTGCATTTAAACAAGTCTAAAAATGTACCCAATGACTTAAATCGACTAGCAGGTGTTCTTGTAGCAAATCCAAACGTATCGTAATGCGTGTTTCTTTTTATGTCTGGCATATTCTCTTTTGAAAAAGTAGAATAGGGATTAGGCACTCCATTTGTACCAGGATTGTGATTACCTTGTACCTGTTGATGTACATCACCGCTGTTGCCATCAACATGATCTGGATTGTAAGTAAGTCCCATTCCACCGTAACTTAAATCCATCTGACCTTCGCCAGACAATCTATAATTCCATTGACCAAAAGTTAATAACGCTTCGTATGTATCATCTACTAATTCTTGAAAATTTACAGACTCTGGCAGTTGAAATTTCAACAAGGGTGGATATTCTCTTGCAGGTGTTACATTTAAATCATGCTTGTTTATTTTAAACGGTGTCAATGAGTCAAAATAGTTTGCTCTAGTTTCAGTTAACGGTGCTGTATCAGTATCTCTAACGAGTATCATTTTGTAATCCAATCCTTGTACTTTTCATAACTTGGCTCAAGAGCTTTGAGCCATTCTGTAATCTTTGGCCTACCCTTGACTGCCATGATAATCTTAGGCTTAGCTAAATCTGCACCGTGCATGAATGCTCCGTTATTGAATACAAATGTATTTGTGTCTGGTGGTAGCTCAACATAGGTTCTCTTGTTTCTAGGAACTCGCTCTGCACTAACACCATAGGCCGCACCTGTTCTTACAGTAATAGGTTTAGGGTCATAATCAGCCGTACGCTCGGGCCACTTACTCATCCAAAACGTAGGCCCATCGTTTGTGTCCCAGAGCATGATACGTAGGCTATCAGGCCAAGGATAGATAACTGCGTCTGGATCTATGTGTGGTGTTACTTCATTGATATTTGACCATAGCACAACTTTTTCAACGCTGTGAAAAGGCAAACAACTAAAAATTTGTTCGAACATTCGAGGGAAGTGTCCAGTCCAGTCATCTACCACTGTGTTCTTGTAGTTAAACTTAGTATGATCTACTTCTGGGTGCAAGAAGCAACATAGGCCTTTCCAGAATTGTGTTTCGTTTAAACCACGTGTGATGTCAGCTTGCTTTTCATTCCATAGCTTCCAGAACAGGTCCCAGTCATCTGGCTCAATCTTGGGCACATCTAATGGCACCCACGGAATAGGAGTCCATTTCTCATCAACCAGGGCAATCTCGGGCCAAGCCGCAGGACTAATGCGACTTAAAAAGTCAACGTTGGTGTTGGGCATGTGTACCACTTTAGCACCTAGCCTAATCCACTCATGCCATGGACTGCGACCGTTCATTAATTGTATTGCTGAATGTATGTCAAGCACAACCCATTCCCCGGGGTGCTGATCAGCTGGCAAGGATTCCCCTGCTGGTAATGTTAGTGTGCGTCCTGTTAGACGATTAGTGCGCCAATTTACATGGGCCACTATTGTCACTTTTGGTGGGATAATGGGATTCATAATAGTAATTATGATTGCAAACTTGCTGTGTTATTTCAATAGCACTGACTGAATATCTGCCCAATGATTAAAGCGACGAACTGAAATATCAGCAAAACTATAATTCCAAGGTTGCGTTAACAGATAGGTGGCATGGCCAGCTTGGGCACTTGCTCTTGCTGTTGATTCTGTCGACGTAACACAAAATGCTGGTTCATGTTCTTTGAGCATTGGATATAAATTTGCCTGCCTGTTTACAACATAAAGCTCATTGAATACATTTGGAAACAATAATTCTAAGTTTGCTCTTCGTAATGTTGCACGATGCATATCTTTAGACGCCTTGGTATAACCTACAATATACCAACCAGCCTTGGTAAATTCAGTTAGTATTTTTTCTGCTCCGAGACAGGGCCACATTGCACCCCATTGCCACGAATGTTCGCAAAATTCGCTCATCCACAAATCAGCTAGCTCATCTGGAACATTTAGCCAGTCACCCAAGTGTTCTCTGCTGGTTATTGTATTGCCGTTGACATTTTTTAATCTGTCGTGTTGTGCTAACCATTTTACAAAAGCAGTTATTGTATCTATGCAAGTATCATCTAAGTCAATGATTAACTTGTTTTTGTAATCATCAGCCGGCAAGCTCAACACTTACTCCAAGCGGGTGACCATTGGTACGAGCAATTTGTGTTGACTCCATGGCTTTTTGTTCAGCCACTTCGTATGTGTAAATTCCAGCAGTACCTTTACCATTTTGATGTACCTGCATCATAATTTGTAGTGCGGCTTCTTGATTGTGGTGAAAAATTACTTTAAGCAACTCAATGACAAATTCCATTGGTGTGGCATTGTCGTTTAAAATTACCACTCGGAATTTTTCTGGTTCTTTTATGCCAGTTGTATTATCTGTTTTCTTAACTGTTTGAATTGCTGTTTCTGACATTTGTTATATACCCGTGTTCTTGTCTAATATTTATCTAAAGGGTGGGATTTTTAATTCCCACCCATGTGAAAAGTTGATTATTCCTTGATTAGAGGAATCTTCTTAGGCTTGTATTCTTCAGGTACAAGAGTTTCGAAATCGATTACCAACATGCCATCCCTAAGGCTTGCAGTTCGTACTTCTACATGATCTGCAAGCACAAACTCCCTACGGAAGTTGCGTTTTGCAATACCACGATAGATGTAGTTTGCTGTAGGTTCATCATTGGACTTTTCACCTTTCACAACCAAGGTATTATCCTGGTGTGTAATATCAATTTCAGATTCGTTGAAACCAGCCACAGCCATCGTGATACGATGTTTGTTGTCTTCTAGTCTCTCTACGTTGAATGGTGGGTATCCGCCGTTTGTTGTTGTACCATTGCTGATCAAGCGGTCCAACTCTTCAAACATGCGATCGAATCCGATACCAAATTGTGAATAAGGTAATTGCTTTGACATAATTTAATCTCCTTTGTAAAGCGAGTTTGTTTGATAACCCCTTCATGGGCATTATCAAGTGAATCACTAGCCCTCATGGCACTAGTATATCACTATTATATTTATTTCTCAGCAAGAAGTCAAGTATCAATACATCCGGCGTTTTATGCCATCGCGTGGCACACGTTTTCCGTTTAGTTCATCTGTTTCTACTTGTTTTAAATGACGACGTCTTGCTTTATTTGCCGCAACTCTACGTTCAGTAGTTGGTTTGACATATTCTCCGCGATCGCGAACTTCGTCCATTTTGCCACTATCTTGTATCTTGTTTTTAAATTTTCTAAGTGCTTTTTCAACTTGGTCATCTTTGACCAATACACTTGTGCCCCTAATTTTAGGGCGTTGATTGTCTCTGCTCATTATTATGCTACTATTTCTAAGTTTTTATAAATTTTGACTGTACTATGGTCTTCCACAGATTGCTCAGTAATTATAACTTTACTTAATCCTTCTTGGACTAATTCAGGCAAATTGAACTGAATATCCAACAATACCTTTTCAATTATGCTTCTAATACCACGTGCACCTGTTTTTTTAGCAATGCTCAACGTAGCAATAGCCATACGTGATTCTGGCGTAAATTCAAGTTCAACTCGATCTAGTGCAAATATTGCTTTATACTCTTTTTCAATGCTGTCTTCTGGATCAGTCATGATATGTACTAAGTCATCAGCAGTTAATGTATCCAGTGCGGCAACAACAGGGATACGTCCCATAAACTCTGGAATCATACCAAACTTGACAAAATCTTCTGGCTCCACTTCTGCTAGCCATACATCTGTTTTAACATCAGCACGATCTACTTCTGCTCCAAATCCAATTTTGGCACCACCACTTATACGTTTTTTAACTTGTTCATCTAGGCCAACAAATGCACCACCTAAGATAAACAAGATATTTTTTGTGTTTACTATATTTGTATCACTGCCTGGATGTTTACGACCACCATTTTGTGGCACACGACATTCAGTGCCTTCAATTAACTTGAGCAAGGCCTGTTGTACACCCTCACCTGACACATCTCTAGTGATACTAGAACTTTCACTCTTACGACCTTTTTTATCAATCTCGTCAATGTAGATGATACCTGTCTCAGCCTTTTTAATATCGCCATCGGCTGCTTGCACCAATCTATGAATAACACTTTCTACATCATCGCCTACATAACCTGATTCAGTTAGTGTAGTAGCATCTGCAATTGCAAAAGGTACATTGATTTTTTCAGCAAGTTTTTTTGCTAAAAGTGTTTTACCTGAGCCAGTGGGGCCAATTAGTAATACATTTGATTTCTTAATAAGATCCGTACTACCCTGACTCAATCGTTTGTAGTGATTGCGAACAGCTACACTTAAACTTCGTTTGGCCAAGTCTTGACCAATAATGAATCTATCTAAGTATGCTTTGATCTCACTTGGCGTTGTTGAATTAATAAATTCGCTGGGCTTATCTTTCACGTCGGATGCTATAGCATCTACACAAAGATTAATACACTCGTCACAAATGTATGCGTTTTCTCCAGCAATCAATGCTTTGACTTCATCTCTGCTTTTACTACAAAAACTACATGTTAATTTTTGAACTTTATCTACCAAGAGTGACCTCCATTATAGCAAGGAGGTGTTCAAAATCTTCAAAGTGTGGAATATCAACAGCGTTAAGAAGTGCAACCAGTTCGTCGTTGCCTTGCTTGACATGGAAAATAACTGGCTGGTCTACTTTAGACATTGCCAAGGCCATACGTACTTCATGTTCTGTACAACTTGCTGTATCAACGAAAACCATACCACAGTTGTCAACCACATGCCAATACCAAACCCAAGCCTTGGGATCCTTTGCCGCTGTTTCATTGGCATAAAATGTAAGCTGATTCTGTATGCCTTTTTCTAATAGGTTAATTATAGTATCTTGCCATACTTTGTCATTACTAACCAAACAAAATGCAAGGCCACCACTTGGCATATAGAGAGTTGGTGGACTTACAACATAAACACTTGAATCACTCAAAATAGACCTTTAGTTAATTAACATCATCGCGGCTTGGATAGGTAACATTGAACCATCCTCTACTGCGCTTTCGTTTAGCAATATCTTCTTTGCTTGCTACATATATTTTATCTTCTTTTAAAGGTTGTTGTTGCTCGGATTGAACAGGAGCATCCCATGCTTCTCCGGGCGTACCTGGAGGTGCTGTGATTAAATCACTAACATATAGCTCGCCAATGACTTCTTCCTTGGCATCAGCCTTGGCCTCAGCAAGTTCCTCTACCTCTGTTTCTGTAGCAGGATACACTGGATCTAAGTTACTGGCAATGCTTTCACTGTGTGTTTCAGGTTCTTCGTACACAGGGGTAGGGGTAGGTGTTGTGTCAATTGGTGGTTCAGTTTCCTGAATCCTTACTGGGCTGTCACCCTCCGCTTCTTCATCTTGTTGTTGACGGAACCATTGGAAGCTGTATTGACTTGCCAACAATAAGATAACTGCCAACGGATCAAATACACTAACAATAATAATAATTACCCATGTTACAGCTTTTTCTAACACATTAGCATCTGGGTTGTCACCATAAACAAATGCCGCAATGTACTTGACGGGACCTACTTCTGCTTCAACCTTGCGTACCTCGGCAGCAATAGGGGCTCGTTCTTCTCTAAATTTAGTAATTGCTTTCTGCTCGGCTGCAATTTCAGCAAGCATTCTAGTTCTTTCTCTCGCTTGAGATTTACGTATAGCGACGGCTTTATCCGCACCCGTTTCTGAAGTCGAGCGGCCCATAACTTGGTCCACTGCCTCATCGAGTTGTTTAAGTGCTTTGCGATTAACATCTATGGTATCCTGTGAAGTTTTAATTTTTTCATCATATACAGCAATCCTACTTTGAACATCACCACTAACTAGGCTCTGGTCACTGTGTGCTTTACTCAGGAAGCCAAAGATACCCATTGAGGTAATGATCATTAAGATGGCCACTGCCAGTGACATGTATGCTTTAATATAGACTGGCGCCCGTTTCCAGTTTTGTTTTAGCCATACAGTTGCAATAAGCTTGCTAACTTCTAGTGCTACCCCCATAACAATAATAGGAACAACTGCGGCCGCAAATATTGATACCAGGCCTGCTACGCTGTACCAAATTGCAACAACGGATATAGTTAATCCGCTTAGTAGTGCCAAGTAGGCAACTAACTTGTCTGTGCGTGTGATTTTCATTTTAAATGTGTGTCCTTGCTGGAAAGCAGTGTGGTAGATCATCAAACAAAGTCCAGTAATCTAACATGTTACTATCCTTGTCTAAGTCATATGTGTTATTCTTTCCTTGAACGTTTGGTACCTTGCCAAATGCGTTGGGAAATTTTATCCACATTTTTTCATAGTATTCTCTAGGCATAACATCAATGATCAAATGAGTTCTTGATGTTTCGCCATGGTTTACTGCGGTATGTTCAATCTTATTGTTAAGTTCCCATACCTCTCCGGGTTCAATGTGGTCACGAACCCCTCCATTTTCCAAATCGTAACTTATATGATATAAGTAACAATCTGGATTTGTTTCTAGTGCTATGTTATAGCGTCTGCTGTATCGATGCGAAAATCTCGTATCAATATGCATTAATGTATCGCCACCCGGATGCATACGAGCAATGTCTGCTTGTACCAGTACAGGGTCAGCAATGCCGGTTAATTTCATTATGTAATTAATGGGTTGGCGAAATGCACACATTATGTCAACCATGTCTTTTGTAATAGGACCAGTGATATCGTAGAAGCCTGCGATACGTTCTGGGCTATTTGGCAAATGCAATAACTGTGTGTTATCGCCTTTACGCTTGTTCTTTGCGTTCCATTTGTATGCGTTAAGTAATTCAACTGCTATATTAAATAATTTAGGATTATATACAGCTATCTTGCGGGCGGTTAGTCCTGGTTCATGCATTGTATCACCTCAAACATGTGTCTTTGCCGGGAAGCAATGTGGCAGGTCAGTGAACAACGGTGCTTCTATTCTTTTACCGTCCATGTCATAATCATAAGTTCGATTCTTGCTTTGTGGGTTTGGCACTTTACCATAAGGATCATAAAGTTCACACATACGATCGTAATAATTTTGTGGCATGACGTCAATGATCAAATGTGTTCTCCAAGTCTCCCCATAGTTTACTGCGGTGTGAATAATTTTGTTATTCAATTCCCATACCTCACCTTCATTGATGTGGTCTCGCATTCCACCATTATTTAAATCATAACTGTAGTGATACAACCAGCATTCAGCATTAGTACTAATTGCAATATTGTACCGGCGAGCATAGCGTTGATTAAATCTAGTGTCAGTGTGAAATACTGTATCACCTTCACGTGGACGCATTCTTGCTATATCCGCTTGTACAACTACAGGATCTGCAATTCCAGTCAGGCTGGCTAGGTATTCGCATTTTGACTTTAGTATGTTGTCCCACATGTCCTGTATGCCCGGAGGGTATCCTCTTGAGACTTCAATAAATGCTTTCTGTCTGGCTTCGTTTACAGGCAGGTATATCAAATGAGTTAAGTCTGTTCTTACATATCGGTGTGGTTGTTCAACAGGATCCCAGTCCCATTCGGCTTCCCACTTTCGATAGTCGTCAAATATTGAGTTATCAAACTCAGCAATTTTTCTAGCTGTTAAACCTTCTTCATACATTATTCATCATCCTCCTCTTCGGTGACCTGGAAGCTGGTTGCTAGTCCTTGGTCTACCATGGCTTGATTGATATTTAATGTGGGCTCACCGGCTTCGTTAGGAATATACGCCCAACCAAGCACACGACCTAACTTGGCACGTTTGGTGATAATAGGTTCCACGATGAGTCCATCTTTACATAACTCAGTTAAGACAATTCGCACATCTGAGTCTTTGCCGCATGATGCAACTCCAAACAGTCTAATCTTTTGACGTGTATAAACATTAAAGCCAAGATCTAGTTCTACGTCTAGCATGTCAGTGCCGCGTACTTCTAGCAATCTTGCTGGATATAATCTTCTCATTTTTCCTCTTTTGGTTTTACTCTATAAAAAACATGATTGCCAATTCGGTTAACAGAGTCTTTGACTCTTCGCCAAGTTGGTTTCCAATTAATATATGTAGCATGAAAGTGAGTCGCCCCATTGGTCGGATCTTCAACTTCCTCTTTGTTATTTAACGTAATTAAGGCCACACCTATAGCCTGATGCCATAACTGTCCCGAAGGGAACCCAACACCAGGAAGGCAGGTCCAACTAAATTGGCAACCTTGCTTTACTACGCCACATATGGTATTGGCGTAGCCTTCATCCAATCTGTTGAGAGTTACGTTTGCAACAGCCACCTGTCCTTTTAAACTTTCACCACGGCTTTCGTAGTAAATGTTTTCAGCTAAACATTTTACCTGCTTGTCGGCCAAGGCTTTTTTTGCACCACCAATTTCTTCCAAATTGATATGCATCAGTTTACGCATTCGCTGTTCCCATGTTTCTTTGTCATTCACATGAGTTTGATTGGCTGTTCCAGACACGGCTGAAGAAACCAATAATAATGATAAAGCCAATATGATGACTTTAGATAGCAAACGTGTGACCGCTTGCTGTGACATGCCCGAGAAATTCTTTGGGGTCATGTGCATGTTACACCTCCTTTCATTAGGACTACCTCCAGTCAGGCCTTTGACAATAAAATATTATCTAAGACTTCACCTGGGTTACTGTATCCATAATCAACCTGGGTGTAGGTTATATTATGCTTCGCCAGTAACGCCGCAATCCTCTGATCGACCTCAATGCTAGCATCAAGGTTATGCACACGGCCGCGATCATCGAACCACGGGCCGCGCCCTAGAAATGCCACGTAGTTATCGTAACGCTTCCAGAGTTCTACTACTACCTGTTCCCACCCTGCAGGATAATCTGCAGGGGCATAGATAGCACTCAATAACACAGGACTATCTGTGATAACAAAATCAACTTGTCCCGCAAGCCTATGTATTCTTTGAACTTGTCTTCCAAATACGTATGCTTGATTTTCCAGCGCACAATGCCTGCCTTCCCAAACTAGGTCCTTAGCAACTTCCGTTACTAACTCTACATTCCACCCTCGGCGTTTTGCTTCATGATATAAGCCTGACGCTAGGGTGCTTTTACCCGCCCCTGGGCCTGCAATGACATTAATTACTTTCATCATGTTATTGTAGCAAAATACTTATAATAAGTCAAGAAAACAGGGCAACCAATGTGCCCTGTCTAGTGATACCGTATGATGCGGTTTTAAGTTTTCACAATTTATTTACGTCATTAACACTAATGTTATTCAGCATTTTTGCCACATTTGGCACGTTTGGCATTGGTCAATGCACCAAAGTCTACTTTCCATTCTTCGCCCACTGCTACTTCTTTGGCACCTGCTGGATACTCATAACTAACACCAGCTTCCTTTTGAATCTGTGCAATCTTAACACGGAACTTGGTTAAGTCATTGCCCAAGTTAACATATGGTTTTGTGTGTGGAAATGTCCATCCGGCAATTTCTTTTGTAGCATTATTAATTACAATTTTATAGTAACCATGCGGAACAATTACACCGGCGCCAATGGTAGGATCACCAGCGCCATAAAATGCGCCAACGTATATGGTAAAAGCCTGGTTGTGTTGGACTGTCCAACCTCTTATAGACGTCTCTAGCAACTTCCAGATTCCCCTGTTTAAAGAGCCGTGCTGAGGATACATGTTTGTCATTAAAAAACTTTCGTATTCTACAATCTCACTCCATGATAAATCACCATCCGGAGCGGCATGCCCTTTGTCATATCCTGTGCCAGCATAGTCGTCGGGCTTTGCACCACCAACTACACTCTTGTCAGCAACAAACGCATTTGTTCGTGGCCAGCATCCAATTGCATTTGGTGGAGTTAATGTATAACTTACATAAGCTGGAATTTTTGCAGGAGCATCATACGCAACTAGATATGCTTCGCGGCAAATTGGTTTTGCATCACGTTTTGTTTCAGCAAAACCATAAGGTGCGTGTACTTTACATGCAGCCAAGGGCAATGGCGGCCGTTGTTCCCATGCATATGATAGATTAGCAAAAACTGCTAATACTAATACCAAAATCTGTTTCATTAGAAAATTCCTTTAAAACAATACTTATCAATAAACGGGTATATTATGTAGGCTTTGAAATCTTAGTGCATCTGCCCAAGTGTTGACCAGGGGTTCACCTTTGATATTCAAACTTGTATTCATCAAGATGGGGCAACCTGTGCGAGCGTTCCATTCTTCTAGAATACTTCTAAACAAAGGATTATCTCGTTCAGTTACTGTTTGTACTCTGCTGGTATTGTCTACATGGCAAACACCTGGTAGCAAGTCAGGAGTCCTGCAACGTGCCACGAACTGCATGTAAGGACTGTCCTTGACCGGCATGTCAAAGTATGTGTCGGCATGTTCTGCTAATACTGCTGGCGCAAATGGTCTAAACTGTTCGCGCTTCTTGACAGTGTTCATTCTCAGCTTGGCATCTACACCTCTAGGGTCGCAAAGTAAACTTCTATTGCCTAAAGCTCTTGGGCCAAACTCTGTACGTCCGTTTGCCAGTGCAACAACTTTGCCTGCTTCTAAGTCATCTACAAGTGATTTGATGTCTACATCTTGTTTAATATCTGTGCCCAAGTAAGGTCCTGACCATTTTAAATGGCGTTGTGTGTATGCGGCAACAGCACCAATGGCACTACCAGAATCGCCGGGGTTGGGCATAATCCAAATATTTTTAAAGATGCCGCTTCTTGCAATAACAGAGTTTGCTACACAATTGAGAGCAACACCGCCCATGAAAATTAAATTGTCACTTGTGGTATTTGCTTTGATTACTAATACAGTTTCTAATAGGTATTCTTCTGCAAGTTTTTGTACACTTGCGGCAATATCAAATTTTGAGGCAGGACTATCACATGGCTCCCACCAAGAACAACCACGATGTAAATTATGTCGCAGTTTAAAATCAGGTGGTGCCCATTTCCTAAAGAATGTTTCTCTTAATTCTTCAACGTACCGAGGTGTGCCATGAGCGGCCATGCCCATGAGAATATATTCTTCTTCGTTGGGCTTTAGGCCAAGCCATTGTGTCATTGCTGTGTAGAATAATCCAAAGCTGTTGGGGTAACGCTTACGCCAACGATTGACCATCTTATCTTTACGTGCTTCCCAGATACTGACTGTGTCCCATTCACCAATCGCATCTACGACTAAGATACTAGCATCTTCATATGGACTGGTGTAATAGCCGGCTGAAGCATGACTATGATGATGGCCAACATAGTTAACGGGCAAGTGATCTAATCCCACTGCACGTAGTTGGTCACCAGGAACAATCCGCCATGGCCGTTGACCAGAAATCAATCTACGTAGGTCTTTTTGTACGGGCCGTTCAAACCATACCAGTTCGGTTGGTTCACCATACTGCCGCATGTCTGCCAACATGTCTGCATTTAGCAGATTATCGTTCTTAACTCTACTGTAGCGTTCTGCATGTGCGGCCCACACAATCCGATCTCCATCAATTAATGCCAGACTGGCATCATGATTTTGTGCTGTAATACCAAGTATCATATGTTAGTAGATAAATGGATCTCGCTTGCGTAGCTCAGCAATGCGCTTTTTTAATCGACGCTTGTCTTGGTATCTACGATATGGTCCAAGAATAAAGTCTAGTATTTTTTTAAACATTGGATATCTCCTTTAAAACAATACTTATTAATATACAGGTATTACAGCAATGCCTTGAGGCTGTCAACAACTATGCGGTTGAAATCGCCTCTGCTACCACCATGCGAAATAATGTGTATTCGTGGAGTATCACTGTTGTTCCAAACGGAGTGATGGTTGCCAATGTCAACCAAGCAAGCATTGCCTGTTTCTTTAAAAGGAACATATCCCTTACCATCCATTTTAAACTCACATCCTTTGGGATTGTTTAGTGCTACGTTGATAGGTCCAAGAAAATGTTCTTGTCTGTCTTGATGTGGCTGTATGTAACCTTGTGGGTCTAGCCACATGTAACGCAATCGTTGATAATTGTGATTAGGAAATACATCACGAAAGTAACGTGTGGTTTCTGGACAACGTTCTGTAATTTCATCGCACCACTTGTACACAATGTCTGCTTGTGTTTTACCTGCGTTATCAGAGTATGCTTCCCAGTGTCCTGTCTTGTCCCATGCTTCGCCGTGTAAGCAAATGCTCTTCCAGCCAAGGTTTGCATACTCGGGATTTTCGCCTGGAGTAGTACGATGCATTACAAACAAGTCTTCCAAGCCAAATGCTTCTTTTAACATTGTTTCAAATGGCGCACCGGGCAATATCAGCGGCAAGTATGGCCAACCGGATTGGCTAATAATCCAGTCAACTAATTGTCCTTCGTGTTCAAATGTAGGAATTTCTTGCGTTTTAAAATCCATGGTCCATGGATTATCAATATCGTTAAAGAACTCTTGTATTACTCGTGGAATCATTTTATTTGTCCTACGTGTTGCCAAGCACTACTTCCTGTATCTGTAGTACCACATATTTGTAAACTATTATTATTTGCTTTTAAATCATTAATGAATTTTTCGTACAAATCTTTTAATTCGCTTGGACGGAAATGTCTTAAACTTGCTTCAGTGTAGAAACTATTGCTAAACCAAATTAAGTTGTTTCCCGGATGCTGTTTCATATCATTAACCAAGTCTTGGTAGTTACTGTACAAGTTTGTTTTTAAAAACTTATGTGGCAATTTACGATACTTGTCCCACAGTTCTAACCAAGCTTGTTCGCCACCAAAGTATTCCATAGTCTTGTTCCACTCGGGTGTATAATCACGGCCTACAAACCAAATTGGTCTAAAGCCAGTATCAATTTCTGTTTGGTATTTGTTTACTGCGGCAAGATAATCCCGCCCATCCCATGTTTCGAATAGCCATTGTTTAAATGCCAATGCGGAATCACTGTAATCAAAATAAACCATTTGTGTATTACTGTCCCAGTCACATTGATTCATTAATTGAATTGGCTTAAAGCCTGCGGCTACGCAATAGATACTGTCTAATTTGGTATTCTTATTATAAGGGATATTGTCCGGGCGCATTGAATCAGTGTTAAACACATACACACTACCTTGGAATCCACTAAAGTCCATTAGGTCAATGTAACGCTTTTGATTATACTCAACTACTTGCACAGATGTATCACCGGCTAACACTTGTTCTAACTCGTTACCTACTTCGGGATATATGTGTTGTTTTAAGTTACGAATCTCGTCTGGGAAATTACCAATTGAGTATCCATGTTTAATCATAGTGCTAGCTAAATTCCAACCATCGCGCAACTGCCCTGTGTACTGTCGTGTTTGTCCTGTTGGCTTGATTTCGTATGGTGTGTAGTCATCGTGAAAGTTGCTACTGCTTCTTACTACCAAGGGCAGTTCTGCTGTTGTAGTTTCATATCCGCCAAATTTTGGACTTCCTGCGGCACGCCAATGTTCCATATTAATTAAAAAACATTGATTATGTAATGAATAAAATCCATTTGATGGGTCCTTGGGATTGTCTTCTAATATGTGCGCCAATACACTATAGCCATTTGCTTCAGCATGATCAATCATCATTGTAACAAGACGTTCGTTATAACTACGATAACCATAAGCCACTACATAAACGTAATCAGGTTTATTTAGGTCTGCCTTAGCAAGTATGCTGTCTACGTTTGTGTCTACAATAAGACTGGCATTTTTGTTGTTTGTCCAATTATAACTAACAATCTGTAAATTGACTGCAAAGTTAGTAATACCTCGTATGTGTTCTTGGTATGATTCTGATCTATTGTTGATCTGATTGTATAATCCAAATTCTATTGTTTTCATATTCACTCTATTAGTCTAACGGTTTTAATTCGGCCAAGTTCAAAAATTTCATTAATTTCTTCTATGGTATAGTCGCCTACTATTCTACCAAGCAACGGTCTACCTGATATATTATGATAGGGCTGTGACATATCGACATACTGCGCTAGGTCGTTATCCTTGACCCATTGCTGAATTGCGTCAACTTCTTTTTTCCACTCCCGGGCTCCACTGGGCACGTCGTTGCCACGGAATGCTAATACTACTTCGTTGCTTACTGTTTGTTGAGGTCGTAACATACCTGTTTTAACTAAATCAATATCTCCGTCGCGCCAGCAATGTTCTAAGTTCTTGCCAACGGTGTGATAACCTAATAAAAGATCGCCAAAGGTAGTATTGTGTTGCCAGTACTGATACAAACTCATATCGTCAATTGGTACAGTATGTGTTCCGCTAATTGGTGCTGTGTGAGCGGAACCATGTAAGAAAAATCCACAACTGACATCACCAGCAATCAGTCCAGAGTTATCAAGTGCCCTGTCCAACATTGCCTCTATGCGATGTATTTCAACATTTAATTCTTGTAGTGGATCATATCCAACAATTTTTCCGCGTAGCTCTTCTTCAAATTGATGGAATTGTAAATGTAGATAATTTAAAATTTTTCTGTTGTCTGCTTTTGGATTAAACTCAGGCTCCATATCAATATAGGAAACTTGTATGTATTGTCCAGAGTTTGCTTCATCAACCAGCTTTTTCATGTTGCGCCACATTGACTGTACTTTTTCCAATGTGGGCAATGTAACTATCCATTGATTAGCAAAAATGTGGCAATCAGGCAATGCAAGATGCCAGCGCACACGATCTAACCATAGCTCTGCAACTGGGGTGTCGACAATTTGGTAGCGCAACGTTTCAATACGTGTGCCATCTGTGAAGTCTATTTCATAAAACTTGTTTAACATTCCCATAACTTAACCTATAAATTCAAATAACTCAAGCTTACTAATATCCTTGCCGCGCCGTTGGCCAAACTGTTGGTAAAAACTGTAGCAGTCTTTGGCAAGTTTATCTTGGTTCTCAGCAACAGGCTGATTTAATCTGGTCAACAAGCGTTGATAATTAGCAACTTCTGTGATATTTAGTTTGTGATCTGTACCTTGTATAAATGCTGAATATTTTGCAGAATAATGATCTAGTGCTTCCTGACTCAGGCAAGCAAAATTTTGGAACTCTGGATAAGATAAGAAGTTAAAATCTACAGTAATAGGTGTACGCATTTGTGTTCTTAGTTTGCCCATGTCTAGTAAGAACTGATCAAAGTTTTGTAAGCTTACTGCATTGATGGTTGTCATAATAAAAATGTGATCCAGGCCAGCTTGATCTAACGTAAACACATTGTCAAGCCATTGCTGATAATCCATGCCATCACGTAGTATCTCTGCAACATGTCCTGCACTTTCGTTGCTGGTATAGATAGACACATTTTTAATACCTTTTACTTTCTCAACGAATCGTTCTAATACAGTTGGTTTTTGGCACATGTTACTGTTGATAGCAATCTTAACTAGAGGATTCTTAGAGCGCACATGATCTAACAATGTAAATGTTTCTTCATGCAACAACGGCTCTCCGCCAGTAACGCGAATAATGTCTATGTTATCAATTACACTGTCTAGCCAAGACCAAAACAATGTTAAGTCAACTGGGGACTCTTTGTATTCATCAGCAGGACGTTGATAATGTTTGCGAGTATCTGTGAAGATGTTGCTGTATGTTCCGTTGACTCGTATATCATTTAACCACTGACTACTAAAGTCAGCATTACAATAGGAGCATCCCAAATTGCAAGTCTTTTGAAACGCAAGTTCTAACACACGTGGTTTAAAGTTTGTTGCAGGGTAAAAATATTCTACTGCATCTAAATGATCAGGGTAGTTGCCACTCTTAATGTGTCGGTCGCTTGTTAGCCCTTGTTCTTCTAGTTTCCAGCAATAGCCACACGCATCCGGCTTTTCACCATTGAGCATACGACTTTGCTGTTCTCTCTTGACAGGTGTGTTATAAAAAGTCTCAACTGTATTACCAACATCATGAAATGGATTATGGTGGCAACTGGCAATCTTACCATTGTATAACCAAATGGTAGCTTCGTGAAACTTGGCCATACAAAACGTAGGGCTAGTTTCTTTAATCAATTGGTGCAGTTTAATTGTGTCCATGATCAACTATAATGTTTCGCAGGTCTTCAAATTCGGGAAATACCTGGTAAAAGTCTTCGCCACGTTTCATATCTAACCATTGGTTCTTATCCCAATATAATTTCCACTCTGGGTCTGGTTCTTGGTTAAGCAAGTTTAGCACACTTTCAAATCCATTAATACAAAAGACTGGGTCGAGTACACTACTAAATTCATCATAGTACCAATGTTTATTTTTACGGTTTTCGAATGTTGGTTTAAAACTCTTTACCCAGTTAATGTGGTCAGTGTATAACACTCGCAATTTTTCTTTATGATGCTCTGGTAAACTTTTAACATTGTAAGCGGGCGGCCCAAACAACAAGTTTACATTTAAGTCATATGGTCCAATATATTTCTTTTCAACCCATTCGCGATGAAAGTCCAATACGTTATACACATTCATAATACTAACCGTAGGACTTAACAAGAAACGTATGTGTGGCACTTCATCGATCATACGCTGTCTATTTTCGACTACTTTGGCCCAACTAATGTTCTTTCTAATGTACTCGCCCTTTTCATGACTTCCGTCTAGGCTGGCACCAATGCTAACATTCTTAAATTGCTTCCAGTATTCAATAACATCAAATTTTGAGTGTGTCAGTTTACTAAAATTTGTGTTGTAGTATAGGTCAACATCAGTACGCCCGGTGTCTATTAGAAATTGCAATATCTCATAATGCTGTGGAGTAATCAGCGGTTCGCCGCCGGCAAAATAGATACGCTTTACTGTTGTTAAGTTTCCTTTTAGTTCATCTACTGTTACATTAGCACTGGTAAATTGTATTGGTTGCGCTAGCTTATATTTCTTTTCTGGAAATTGAGTTATATACTCTTTTTCTTCAGGATACCAACTGGTACTATAGTGAGAAAAGCATGTGCGGCAACGTAAATTGCAAGTGTTATCAAATCTAATATCAATGTAATGTATAACTGGCTCTTCAACTGTATGTTCTTCTGTTATTGCATTACGAACGTATTCTTCTGCACCACTCCATTCGTGCATCCACTCTAGCATACCATGTCGCATACTTCGAGTATCAATTTCTTCATTCATCCAACAACGTTCGCATTGTTTGTTTTTTACGCCTGCACTTAAATCTCGACGCATTTCTACAAAGTTTTGATGATTGTAAGTTTCTTTGAGTGGTACGCCGGCAACGATATCTGGGGCAAATTTATTGTTGCCAGCATTTTGTATACAGCAAGCACTTAGCTTATTGTTTGTATCAATGTAATAAGAAAAGAAAGGGGCAGGACAAAACGTTCCGTTGTTCTTTATTGCATTCCATTCTTCATCTGTAAAAATTTTCTTTGTCATTTTCTTATACTTTTATTGTTAGGTGTGTTTACTATCAAATCAATGTATTCGGGAAATATTTTAGAGAAGTCCTCATCCCTATGCTGATCTAGCCATTGATTTTTTTCCCAATGTTTAGCCCAATTTGAATCACTGTCTTGCTGTAATAGTTTTATAGCATTTTCAAATCCGTTTATACAAAATTTAAAATTGCTAGATGTGTCATTTAAGTCACGGTCGAAAGAGTTAATCCACGCAATGTGTTCTGTATATATTTCTTCTAACTTTTTCTTGTGGTGGCTGGGTAAATTTTTAATATGATATTGCAGAGGAAAAGTTAGAATGTTAATACTAAGATCGTAAGGACCTATATATTTCTTTTCCACCCACTCTCGGTGCAAATCTATCAGATTGTAAGCATTCAATAGACTTATTGTTGGACCTAATAAAAATTTCACATGTGGTACTTCAACAATCATACGTTCTCTGTTAGCAACAACCTTTGTCCAACTGATGTTTTTTCGAATATATTCGCCTCGTTCATAACTACCATCTAAACTTGCTACTACACAAACAACCTTAAATTTTTTCCAATAGTCAATGACATCATAAACAGAATGTGTTAGCTTACTGAAATTTGTAGTGTAATACAAGATTACGTCGGTTCTTCCAATTTCAATTAAGTAGTCTAGTATTTCATAATGCTGTTGATTGATTAATGGCTCGCCGCCAGCAAAGTATATTCTTTTTACAGTAGTCAGATGTTTTTTTAAATCGTCAATTGCAACGTTTGCCTTTATAAATTGCTCATGCGCCATTACATGCCCGTTGGTTTGTTCCACATACAGTTTTTCCTCAGGATACCAAGTACTGCTAAATTTAATGCCGCATGAGCGACAGCGCAAATTACAAGTGTTATCAAATCTTATATCCATAAAATATATTACAGGATCATCAATGCTACCGTCATCGTCGATTACACTTCTGACCTGCTCTTCTGAATGTTCCCAGTCATTCATCCAGCTTAACATTGTTTGACGATATGATTCTATTCCAATATCCTCCAGTTTCCAGCACGAATTACATTGTTTATTTTTTACACCATTGACTAAATCCTGTCTTAGTTCTTTGAAACTGTGACTATTGTATGTTTCTTCTAAGGTAGTTATTTTACTGGAAGTGTCATGCTGACAACATGCACCTAGATTATTAGTTGGATCAACAAAGTAGGAAAAGAAAGGGGCAGGACAGAACGTTCCGTTGTTCTTTATTGCATTCCATTCTTCATCTGTAAAAATTTTCTTTGTCATTTGAACAATGGTTCCATCCATTCAGTAAACTCAAGTGGTAATATGTCTAGTATGTCTTCGCCACGTACTTCGTCATGTTGTCTGAACTTTGTATATAATCTTGTTAGATCTTTTGTATTAGGTAATGCACTATTCATATGATTTACCAGGCCCGTTACTACATCTGGATTTTCAGATCCGAAACTGCTGGACTTTAGTTTGTCTTCAATCATGTCTTTAATACGGTCTGGTATGGCCCACATAGTCATGTGTTCTGGACTATGAATCAGGTTGTACCAAATTTGGAACTCGTGTGTATTTTCTTTAATCCAAGCTGTAAACTCTGGAATGTACCAAGCATTCAGCCAGCCAATTGTGTGGCTAACTGAAATATTTGTGTTATCTAGCAGTCCTTCTTGTTTCATCTTGCTGTAGGCCAGTATGTTTTCTTTTACTTCGTCCCACTTACCAGGATGACGCAAGTAGTTATACATACTACCCATACCGTCAATGCTTAAACCAAGGCCAACACTCTTAAAATTATCGTTTAGGAATTTAACACGTTCGCCTGCAAAGATTGTAGCATTGGAGCTCATAGAAATATCAATGTCTTGACTGCGGCCGCTGGCAACTAGTTCTTGCCAAATATCGTTCCACTGTTGAATGTAAAATGGTTCACCGCCAACAATTTCCAA
>Ga0209191_1000262_pt1 | contig 41980 bp, 47 predicted proteins | sample S_130626_EF_Meta_FD_187320 | JGI IMG/M metagenome (GOLD analysis project Ga0209191, IMG submission 187320) | Freshwater microbial communities from Lake Simoncouche, Canada to study carbon cycling - S_130626_EF_MetaG (SPAdes) (version 2) | ecosystem: Environmental > Aquatic > Freshwater > Lake ...
AGGCTGTTACAGCTACTGTATTTACATCTGGTTCTTCGCTTTATTCTTCTGATATATCAGTAACGACACTTAGACTTAGAGATACTTATTCAGAGTTTTATACATATACAGTATCCACTGACACTTTTGCTCATAATATACAAGTACCATGGGTACCAATTCCAGGTAAATGGTATAACATTGTTGTTGCTGTAGATACAACACTTGTCTCTGCCAGCAGTCGAATTAAAATTTATGTAAATGGTGTGCTTTTATCTCACCAATCAGGAACTACTTACCCAACACAAAATTACAATACAATGGTGAACAAAGCAAGTTCTCACTTTCGTATTGGCCATGCTACTAGTGGCTCAGATGAAATTCAATATAATGATGCACAATATTCGGAAACCCAATTAATTGATGGACAACAATTGGATGTAACTACATTTGGACAATTTGACGCTAATAATAACTGGGTTCCAAAAACAGCATATACTGGTTCATATGGTCAGAATGGTTTCTATCTGCCATATAATCAACCAAATACAACTACTGCCAGTTACGCTGCTAAATTTAATGGTTCCAACTATATCTCGCTTCCAGCAAATTCTGGATATGCCTTTGGTACTGGTGACTTCACTGTTGAGGGATGGTTCTATGTAACTGCGCTTGGCGGTGGATATTCGTCATTCATTACTACACGTGGTGTTAGTGGAACTGGTTTTGATATTCAACAAGTTAGCGGACAGCTAATGCTTGGTGATCCTACTGGCGCAATTATTTCTGCGACCAACGTAATACCACTTAATACTTGGGTTCATATTGCAGGTACTAGAGCAAGTGGAACTTTCTACATGTTTATTAATGGACAGCTGGCAGCTTCTGGTGCGTCTTCTAAAAACTTTACTGATACTGCTTTCTATATTGGTTCTGGTTCTGGTGGTAACAATAACCAATGGTCTGGTTTTGCTTCTAATGTTCGTGTTGTAAAAGGACAAGCACTTTATACGGCAGCCTTTACTCCAACTGATTCACCTTTAACAACTACAAGTCAGGGTGCCACAGCTGGTAATGTTACATTATTAACTTTACAAAGTGCTACATTAGTTGATAACAGTTCGAATAACTTTACTGTTACAAATAGCAACTCTGCATTACCGCAGGTTGCATACCCATTCCAATATCCAAATACTTTACCAGCAAATTCAACATACGCAATTCAATTGAAGGGTGTATCAACTAGCCAGTCTATTACTGCTGCATATAGCGCAGATTGGGATTTAGGTAACAGTGATTTCACTATTGAATTCTTCGGAAGATCAGCTGATACTGCAAAACAATATCCATCACCTATCGGTAGATGGAAAGGTTCTGGTGAAGCATGCTGGGACGTTCGTATGGCTTCAGTTGATGCAAACTATAACTTTGCGTTTATCTATTTTTCTAGTGGATCTACAACTGTAGTTAATAGTGGTGTTAAAGTCACTGACGGTATGTGGCATCACTTGGCCATTACTAGAACTGGCGGTAACCTAAGATTCTTCGTTGATGGTAAATTAGTATCTACCAATAGTATTGGATCTGCAACAATTTTCAATAATGCAACAGTTCCTTTATACATTGGTGACACACCATATGGTTCTGCAGAAGGTTGGTACCAAGGTTTCTTGTCTAATATCCACCTTGTTAAAGGTACTGCTCTTTATACATCAAGTTTCACTCCACCAACTAGCGCAATTACTGCAGTTGCAAATACTAAATTATTAACTGCAAAAAGTGCCACTATCGTTGATGTTGGTCCAAACGCTGTTACTCTAACAAATAATGGATCTGTTGCTTCACCAGTTGTTGCCTATCCATTCCAAGATGGTGGTCCATTCTATTCAGCTGGATTTGATGGATATAATGGTTATCTAACTTTCCCAAATAGTTCTGCCTTTGCCTTTGGTACTGGTGATTATACTATTGAGGGTTGGATTAATGCGCCAGCTGGAACTAACGATAAATTTATCCTTGGTGGTCGAAACGCAATTGGTGGTTCGTCAAACTTCTTAATCACAACTGGTGGTTATAGTGGATCAACAACAATTGGTGCTTTAAGATTCTATGTATCTGGAGCAGAAATTAGTTCTGGTTCCACTTTAATCGCAGATGGTTCATGGCACCATTTTGCTGTTACACGCACTGGAACTACTGCTAGATTATTCGTTGATGGTATCCTTTGTGGTTCTGGTACAGATAGTGGAAACTATACTACAACTACTGGTACATGGTATATCGCTAGAAATGATGTTGGTTCTGGTAACTTCTTGCCTGGATATATTTCAAATCTTAGAATTATTAAAGGTACTAATCTTTACACAGCAAACTTTGTTCCACCAACTAGCCCTTTAACAGCAGTTTCTGGTACTAGTATTTTAACTTGTAATACTCATGCTCCTTTTATGGATCAATCAGCATTGAGTACAAGAGCAGTAATGACAGTTAATGGTGCTGTGTGGGGTACAACGTATAATCCGTTTACTCCTAAACAGATTGGTTACGATTCTATGTCAAATAATCACGTTGGAACTTCATCAATATATCCAATTGATACACAATATGATTGTTTACCAGACACTCCATCTGATAATGTTGATGGTTCTGGTAATATTATTGGAAATTATAACTGTTTAAATTCTTATGATGTTAATGGTGCAGTTATATACAATGGTGGTCTGCAGCTGCAATCTGTTGGAACTGCTGCTTGGAGAAGTTCTAGAGCAACAATGACAATGACAACTGGTAAGTGGTATGCTGAGTTTACTCCAATATCAAATACAACTTCTGCTAACTGTGATGTTCAAGTAGGAATACTTCAAGAAAACGCCACTCTTGGTGGTGAATTCACATCAATGCAAGGTATCGCTTATAGTTCTGGTGATGGAACTACATATATTAATGGTTCTAGTGTAGGAGCGATTGTCGCTTCATACACATATGGTGATATTATTGGTGTTGCATATAATGCTGATACTGGTGAAGTTTCTTGCTATAAAAATAATACTCTACAAAATACAAGTTATGTTTCTTCTTTAAGAAACGTAGGTGCAGTATTTGGTGTTTCTGCATATAGTAGAGGTGGTGGTACAATTACTGTTAATACTAACTTTGGTCAATTACCATTTGCATACGCTCCCCCTGCTGGATTTAAAGCACTTAATACTAAAAATGCAAAAGATGTTGGTGCATCTAATCTACCAGATTCCTTTGGCACTGTTGTTAATACTCCAGATTTAGTTTGGATTAAGAACAGAAATACAACACTATCTCATAACGTATATGATACAGTTCGTGGTCCAACCAAACGTCTACAGCCAAATTTAACAAATGCTCAAAGTATAGTTAGTGGTGTTACCGCATTTATTCCAAATGGAATTGAAGTAGGTAATGCTACCGATGACGTAAATTACACACTTAATAATACATATGCTGCGTGGATGTGGAATCGTGGTGTAACTCCAGGATTTGATATTGTTCAATATGCAGGTAGGGGTGCTGGAACTGTAATTAATCATAATCTTGGTACTCAACCAGCGTTCGTTCTTATAAAACGCACAGATGCTATTTCTAACTGGATTGGTTACCATAAAGGTTCTGGTGTTGACAAGTATTTTTATATGACAAGTGCTGCATTTGACAACCAAACTGCTGCTTGGAGACCAACAGCAAATGGATTTGGTATCTCACAAAATTGGACTGATGCTTCTGCAACTGCCGAAACTTTTATCGCTTACATGTGGGCAGAGGTTCCAGGATTTAGTAAGTTCGGTTCATATACTGGTAATGGTGCTGCAGATGGTCCATTTATCTATACAGGTTTCCGCCCTAAATTAGTAATCACAAAAAGAACAGATAGTGCCACTTCTGGAGATTGGAACATAGTAGATTCTGTAAGAAATACAACAAATCCAGTAAACAAGTATATGTATCTTAATGCTACAAATGCAGAAGGAACAGCGACCATTTATGACTTTTATTCAAATGGATTCAAGATTCGTGAATCTGGTGCTGGAACAAATGCATCTGGGTCACCTTACATCTATATTGCATTCGCTGAGTCTCCGTTCAAGTATGCCAACGCACGATAAATAAATAATAGAATTCTTTAAGAGGAAAAACAAATGTTCGCTTTAGTAAAAAATGACGGTAGTATTAAACTGTTCGCCCCATATACTATTTGGGAAGACAAAAATGGAACTCAATATAGTCCAGATAGTCTTTTGACTTTGACTCAAGATCAGAAACAAGATCTTGGTATTTACGATGTTGCTTACGGCACTCGTGGAGATGATCGTTTCTATAATATAGTCGATCAAGAACCAGAGTTCGATGCACAGGAAAAAATCGTTAAGATTTCTTATTCTTCAACGCCAAAAACATTAGAAGATGATGCACAGAATAATGGTTTAAAAACTGTGAATATTGAAGCAGTTAAACGTGTTGCTAATTTAGCTCTAAGCCAAACTGATTGGATGCTAGTTCGTAAAATTGAACGCAATATTGATGTCCCTGCTGAAACTGTTACTGCTCGTGCAGCTATCGTTGCAGAAGCTAATCGTAAAGAAGCAGCAATTGCCGCATCTACTAATATCGAAGAATTGATCGCTGCCGTAAACTCTTCACCTTCTGCAGAGTAAAGTTTTGCTCGGTTGAAAGAGACCCCACCGAGCGTGGGGTTTTTATTTTGCAGTAGTGAAAACGATAAATAAAGAGTAGAACGGGAGAATTCTGTGGCATCGATAGCAAATTTATACATAGATCAAGGTTCGACATACAGTAATATTATCACTGTAGCGTCAGCCTCAGGCTCAGCCTTAGATTTATCTGGATACACCATCGCTTCTCAAATGAGAAAGTCTTATGGTTCTTCCACTTATTATACATTTACCGCAAGCGTTTATGACGCTGCAATAGGTAAGGTTAGATTACAACTAACATCGACACAAACTTCTGCGATTCCAGCAGGTAGATATCTTTATGATATAGAAATCACAAATACATCTACATCGGCAAAAACACGAATCTTAGAAGGTATTGTTATAGTAACCCCAGAAATAACTCAGACTTAATCATGGCAGAAATAATTGCAGTTGTAGATGATCCAAGCCAGTCAGTAATTACTGCTACCACAAGTACAGGTGGCACGACTATTTTAACAGGCAGTTCTTTGTCTAATCCTCAATCAGTTGATTCTCTTTCAACGATTGGTAATGTAGATACGTCAACACTTAATAATGGGGCAGTATTAGTATACAAAACAAACACTAACAAGTGGACTTCTACGACTACGCTTGATGCGCAGAACATGGAAGGTGGAGAATTTTAACGGAGATTAAAAGATGGCATCAATAATTAGAATAAAAAGATCGTCAGTATCTGGCAATCCAGCAACGCTTGGTGCTGGAGAATTAGCCTACTCAGCATTAACTGATAACGGATCAAATGGTGGCGATAGATTATACATCGGTATAGGTTCAGAGACAGCTGGTAATGCTGCAAATCACTTTGTTATCGGTGGTAAATATTTTACCGACATGCTGGATCATACTCCAGGTACGCTGACTGCGTCATCTGCATTAATTGCCGATTCTTCAAGTAAATTAAATAACCTTAAAGTTGACAATCTTGACTTAGATGGCAATACACTAAGTTCAACAGATACTAATGGTAATATTGTTCTTGCTCCAAATGGTACTGGTAAGTTAGTTCTTAACAATCCGTACATTAATGGTACAACAGATACTCTTGCCGAGTTTATCTATGATACAGTTGGTGGTGCGGTCACTGGTACAGCAAATCAAATTAGTGTTACTAACTCTGATGGTAGTAACACTTCTACAATCGCTTTAATTAACACTGCAGTAACTGCAGGTAGTTATGGTTCTGCCACTGCAATCCCAACATTCACTGTTGATGCACAAGGTCGTTTAACTGCAGCTTCCACTGCAAGTATCTCAACTACTCTTTCTATCGCTGGCGACACTGGTACTGATTCTGTTGCTCTCGGTACAGATACAATTACCTTTGTTGGTGGAACTGGTATTACCTCTGTTGTTGCTGCAGTTGGTGCAGCTACCAGCGTAACTTTTGATATTGATAACACTGTTGCTACGCTAACTGGTACTCAGACTCTTACTAATAAGACTTTAACTAGTCCAACAATTAATAGTGCAACTATTGGTTCAGCTGGTGCCACGTTCAATGGTTCTACTTCTGGTACAATCACTGTTCTTGCCACTGCAATTGCTGGTTCGAACTCATTAACTCTACCAGCTGCGACTGACACTTTGGTTGGTAAAGCAACTACTGATACTTTAACAAATAAATCTATTAGTTTTGGTTCTAACACCATTACTATGACGTCAGCTCAGTTGGCGACTGCGGTTTCAGATGAGACTGGTTCTGGTGCTCTAGTTTTCGCATCTAGTCCAACATTAGTAACTCCAACTCTAGGTGTTGCATCAGCTACTAGTATTAATAAAGTAGCAATCACTGCTCCAGCTACTTCGGCTACTTTAACTATTGCTGATGGTAAAACTCTTACTGCTAGCAATACACTAACCTTTACTGGTACAGATACTTCTTCTGTGGCATTCGGTGCTGGTGGTACTGTTGCTTATGTGGCAAACAAACTAAGCGTATTCGCCGCAACTTCTTCGTCAGAACTTGCTGGTGTTATCTCGGATGAGACTGGTACTGGTGCTCTAGTATTTGCTAATACTCCAACTCTAGTCACTCCAGTTCTTGGTGCTGCAACTGCAACAAGTATTACTGCCACTTCTGGCAATATGACTATTAATGCTGCTGCTGGCAATAATAGTGTTAATTTAGTTCCAACTGGTACTGGTACAGTTGACGTTGCGTCAAAGAGAATTACTTCTGTTGCTGAACCTACTCAGGCACAAGACGCTGCCACTAAGGCATATGTTGACTCAATGTCCAATGGTCTTGATGTTAAAGCATCGGTCGTTGCGGCAACTACTGCTGCTCTAACAGTTACTTACTCAAATGGATCTTCTGGAGTTGGTGCTACATTAACTAACGCTGGTACTCAGGCTGCAATTACTATTGATGGTATTGCTCTTTCATCTGGCGATCGTGTTCTTATTAAAGACCAAGCATCTGGTGCTCAGAATGGTGTTTATACTGTTACAACAGTTGGTACAATTTCTACAAACTGGGTTCTTACTCGTGCCACTGACTTTGATAATAGTCCAGGTACTGAAGTTTCTCCAGGCACTTTCTTCTTCGTTGAGAATGGTAATACTCAGGCTGACAATGGTTATGTAGTTTCTAATAATGCTGCTATTACAATCGGTACTACAGCGATTACGTTTAGTCAGTTCTCTGGTGCTGGTCAAATTACTGCTGGTGATGGTTTAACTAAGTCTGGTAATACTTTAAATGTTGTAGGTACTGCTGGTCGTATTTCTATCTCTGCCGATGCGGTTGATATTGATTCAACTTATGTTGGTCAGACAACCATCACTACTCTTGGAACAATCGCCACTGGTACTTGGCAGGGTAGCGTTGTAGCTGGTGCCTACGGTGGTACTGGTGTAGCGAACACTGGTAAGACAATTACTATCGGTGGTAACTTTACTCACACTGGTGCTCATACACTTGGCTTAACAACTACTGCAAATACTTCTGTTACACTACCAATTTCTGGCACTCTTGCTACATTAGCTGGTACAGAAACATTCACAAATAAGACATTAACTGCACCAACCATTAATGGTGGAACTGCCACTGCATTAACTGGTTTAGCAATTCGTGATACTTCTGCAGCCTATGATGTTACCATCGCTGCAGTTTCTTCTACTACTTTAACTGCTGGTAGAACATTAACCCTTGATATGGTTAATGCTGCAAGAACTGTTAAGCTGGCTGGTAATATTGATATTGCTGGTAATCTTACTACTGCAGCTGCATTTACTACTTCTGGTGCTAATGCTCTTACATTAACTACAACTGCTTCAACCAATGTAACATTACCAACTACTGGTACTCTTGCTACTCTTGCTGGTTCTGAAACATTAACTAATAAAACAATCACTGGCGCAGTAATCACTACTGGTAGTATTAACAATACACCAATTGGTGCTTCAACTACCAACACTGGTGCATTCACTACGCTTGCAGCTTCTGGTGCAGTCACTTTAACTGCAACAACTGACGCTTCTGCTGTTGGTACTGCTGCGGTAGTTCTATCTGGTGGTTTGTCTGTTGCTAAAGCAATGTATATCGGCACTAACATAACTGGTGCTGGTGCGGCAACTTCAACTCTCGATGGCTTCAATATCGATGGTGGTACTTACTAATAAATAAGTAGTAGGGAGTTTTTACTCCCCTTTCTTTGTTTCCTTTTTTAAGGTTTGGGTATGGCGAATAAGGTTCTTCTTAAGAAGTCCTCAGTTGGGGCACGAGTTCCAACTACGAGTGACTTAGATTACGGTGAGTTAGCATTAAACTACGCTGACGGAAAACTGTATTACAAAACTTCAAGCAACACCATTAAAAGTTTCACAGAAGATACTTCTGTTGTAACACTTACTGGCACCCAAACCCTTACCAACAAAACACTAACATCACCGACTATTAATAGCGGTGCATTATCTGGCACTTTCTCTGGTGCAATTACCCTTTCCGACACAACGGCATCATCTTCAACCACTACTGGTGCACTGAGAATTGGTGGCGGTCTAGGTGTAGCTGGTGCAATCTATGCAGATCAGATTCGTCTAACGAATAATGGTGCTGGTACCAACGTATACGTTGGCGATGATGTAGTTTTAGGTGATATAAACCAAGCAAACACTCTTGGAATTAGAGGTATACAAGATGCATCTCAAGGTTACATCGTATTCGGTAATGCAAACAATACAGCCTATATTGGTCGTTCTGGAACAAATCCACTTCAAGTAACTGGTCAATTTAAAGTTGATTCTGGAACTGTTACTGGTGCATCTGCAGTTGCTATGCAAATTGCTGGTTATGCTAATAAAGGTGGTACTGGTTATCACGATTTCCTTAGCGTAACAAATGGTTATGGTTCTGCTACAAACGCAACTAAGTGGTTTCGTTTAAACAGCACTGGTGCACTAGAGATTATCAACAGTGCATATACTGCAAATATCTTTACATTAACAGATGCTGGTGTAGTTTCTTTTGGTGGCACGGCATTTCCTAACACTCAAGGGACTAATGGATATGTTTTAACAACCAATGGGGCTGGTACAGCAACATGGTCTAGTATTAGTGGTGCCAGTGGTGGTACAGTAACTTCTATAACTGCAGGTACTGGTTTAACTGGTGGTACAATTACTACCACTGGCACAATCGCCATTGATACTTCGGTTGTTACTACACTAACTGGAACTCAAACTCTTACTAATAAGTCTTTAACTAGCCCAACAGTTACTGGTACTCTTACTGCTGGTGGTTCGACTGGCACTAATGGTTATTTCTTACAATCTACAGGAACTGGGGTTCAGTGGGCACAGGCTAGCACTGCATATGCTGGTTTAGTAGAAATCTCTCAGACTGGTATTACAACATCAACAACTCTATATTCAGCTTCTGCAACAACATACAGAGGAGCTAAATATACAATACAGATTACTAACAGTACTGCATATGCGATGTATGAGTTCCTAGTTATGCATGATGGAACTTCGGTTTTCTTCCCTTACATGTCAACTGCATATTCTGGTGACACTAATGGTAACTACCAAAACTTCTTTAGTGGTGACTATTTGGATAGCGTTGCTACTTCAAAGATTCAGGTAGGAAATACCTACCATGCTTTGAACTGGGAAGTAACTGGTGGTAATTTAGTATTTTCAGCTTCTTGTTCTTCTGGAACAATAAGCGTAAAAGGAACAGCACTTTTAATTAAGGCATAATATATGGCAGTCGGAACTAGAGAACAATTAAAACAATATTCGTTAAGAGCATTGGGTGCACCAGTACTCGAGATTAACGTAGATGAAGACCAACTAGAAGATCGTCTTGACGAAGCGTTGGAATACTTTAAACTATACCACTACGATGGTATTGAAAAACTTTACATGAAGCAAAAGATTCGTGCTTCAGAAATTGTTATTTCACAATCTATTGCACAAACATTCCAATTAGAAGATATCGTTACAGGACAAACTTCTGGTGCAACTGCTAAAGTTTCTTTAGAGTTAGGACGCCCATCTACGGGAACACTACTTTTAGTTCGCAATATTACTGGAACATTTCAGGCTGGAGAAACTATTCTGGCTGGAGCAGGACAATCAGCTACTTTAGTTTCAGCAACTAAACGTGAGTATGATAACAAGTACATTGAGATCGATGACTGGGTATATGGCATTACTCGTGTAATTCCTTTTGCTCAAGCATCATCCTCAAAGAATTTATTTGACTTGCAGTATCAATTGCGTTTGAATGACTTGTATGATCTGTCTTCAACTTCAATCGTTTACTTTAAAACTGTGATGTCACATCTAGCCATGCTAGATCTAGAATTAAATGGTTACCCACTATATCGTTTCAATCGTTTACAAGGTCGTTTGTATCTTGACATTAACTGGGAAACAGATATTCCACTCGGTGACCATATCGTAGTTGAGGCATATCGTGCATTGAATCCCGCAGACTTTGCTAAAGTTTGGAATGAATCATGGTTGAAACACTATGTAACTGCTTTATTTAAAAAGCAGTGGGCAACTAACTTAAAGAAATTCTCTGGCATTCAACTTCCTGGTGGTGTAACATTAGATGGTGATAAACTATACGATGAAGCAACATCAGAAATTAAAGATCTAGAAGACGAACTACAAAATAAATCAGCACCTCTTGAATTCTTTCTTGGATAATTAATGCCAACCAATGTTTATTTTACTCAGGGAACTAAGAACGAACAGTTCCTAGTTGAAGACCTGATCATTGAATCGTTAAAGATTTATGGTCAGGAGATGATGTATATTCCAAGAACATTGGTTTCAAAAGATGAAATTCTTGGTGAAGATCGTCTATCAAAATTTACTTCATCATTCCCAATTGAAATGTATTTTGAAAACGTGGATTCCTTTGCTGGTCAGGGTGCGTTTATTCAGAAGTTTGGTTTAATGATGGAGCAGTCTGCCACGTTGGTAGTTGCTCGTAGACGCTGGGAACAATTAGTTGGTCGTTATGGAGTTACTCAAATTCCTACTCGTCCGAATGAAGGTGATCTACTTTATTTCCCCTTGACTAAAGGTTTGTTTGAAATCAAATTCGTACAACACCAAGATCCATTTTATCAGCTTGGTAAACTTTATGTTTACAAATTACAAGTTGAACTCTTCCAATACTCTTCCGAACAAATTGATACTGGTGTTCCTTCTGTTGATGCATTTGAAACTCTTAAAACTTTCAACACTAATACAACAAGAACACCTTATGGCGAAGTTAAGAGTATAACAGTGACTAATCAAGGTGCGGGATATACTTCTGTTCCAACAGTATCATTTACTGGTGGTAGTGGTGCTGGTGCAGCTGCAACTGCTGTGCGTGGAACTGGAGCCAATATAGGTAAAATTATTCGTGTTGATATCACAGATCCAGGAGTTGGATATAAAACTGCACCAACTGTTGTATTTACTGGTGGGGGATTTAGCTCTACTGCAATAGCAACTTCATCAATTGAAGCCAACATAGATAAACCAGAATCATTCGGTGATAACAACAAATTTAAAACAGAAGCACAGGATGTATTGTTTAGCGTAACAAACCCATTCGGTGAAGTAGATAAAGAGAATAATCCATAATGTTAAACAATCAGGTTTTCTATCATGGTCTTATCAGAAAGTGTATCGTTGGTTTCGGAACACTCTTCAGCGATATTTACATTGATCGCAAACAGGGCGATTCTGTGACAGGAACAACTATACAACGACTGCAGATTCCCCTTGCATATGCACCAAAAGAAAAATGGATTGTTCGTTTAGATCAAGATCCAAATTTAGAAAACCACACCTATGTAACTTTACCACGTATGTCCTTTGAGATTACTGGTTACACGTATGATGCTGTTAGAAAAACAAATCGTATGCAAAAGATTACTTGTGGTGATGGAACAAATGCATTAACTTACATGTATGCTCCAGTGCCATATAATATTGACATCTCTCTTTATATTCTTACAAAGACTCAAGAAGATGCAATGCAAATTATTGAACAAATTCTTCCTACGTTTACACCAGAATACACGTTATCAATCAACGCAGTACCAGATATGAACGTAAGACAAGATGTTCCCGTAATCCTAAATAGTATTGCGGTTCAAGATGATTACGATGGTGATTTTCAAACTCGTAGATTTGTGACACATACGCTTACCTTTACGTTGAAGACTAACCTTTATGGTTCTGTTCAGGGTCAAGGTATTATTCAAGAAGTTAATACTAATATTGGTATTAATGATATTGACGTTCCAACTAGAATTTATGATGTAAATGGTAATGTTACTACTGGTGCAGTAGTCAACGAAAGTTGGATTGACGGATTATAAAATATGGCACAAATATATAATGCTAATGTGAACTTGAAAGCAGCTGGGGTAAAGGTTCAATTTACTCCAGAACAGGTTCAAGAGTGGTTGAAGTGTGCCGCAGATCCAATTTATTTTATTGAATCATATTGTATGATCGTGTCACTTGATCATGGTTTGATTCCCTTCAAACTTTATGAGTGTCAGGTAGAGAAGGTTAAAATTATTCATGAGAATAGAAAAGTTATTCTCATGGAAGGTCGTCAGCAGGGCAAGACGACTACGTCAGCTGCTTATATTCTTTGGTATACCATTTTCCAAGAATCTAAAACAGTGGCTATCCTTGCAAACAAAGCAACTGCTGCACGAGAGGTTCTTCATCGTTATCAATTAATGTATGAGAATTTACCTCACTGGTTACAGCAGGGAGTTATTACTTGGAACAAAGGTGACATTGAATTAGAAAACAAGTCACTGGTATTTACGGCAGCAACAACTGCTTCTGGTATTCGTGGTAAGTCTGTTAATATGCTTTACGTTGATGAGACTGCCATTATTCCAAACACTGTTGCAGAAGATTTCTTTACGTCAGTTTACCCAACTATTTCTGCTGGTGAAACTACAAAGATTCTTTTATCTTCAACACCATTGGGTTACAATCACTTCTGGAAATTCTGGAATGATGCTGAAAATAAAAGAAACGATTTCGTTCCGTTGTTTATTCCTTATTGGAGAATTCCTGGACGTGATGCAGCATGGGCTGAAACCCAGAAGCGTCAACTTGGTGAGCTGAAATATAACCAAGAGGTATTGTGTAAGTTCTTAGGTTCTAGTCTTACACTTATTAACGCTGATACTATTGCTAGAATGTCTTTGGCTCAGACAGTTTATAGCAAAGATGGATTAGATGTATACGAAAAGCCACAAAGAGGTCATACGTATGTTATCGTGGCAGATACGGCAAAGGGAGTTGGAGGAGACTACTCTGCCTTTACAATTATAGATATAACTGAAGTACCATATAAATTAATCGGTAAATATAGAAACAATACAATTAGCCCACTCCTTTATCCTAACGTGATTTTTGAGACAGGCAAAAGATATAATGAAGCATACGTTTTAGTTGAGATCAATTCTAGCGAACAGGTTCCTCATATTCTTTACCAAGAGTTGGAATATGAAAACATACTTTTCGTAAATAGAACTACGGGATCTCAAGTAGTATCTGGGGGGTTTGGCGGAGGTAAAACTCAGTTAGGTGTTAATACTGATAAGAAGGTAAAACGCATCGGCTGTCATAACTTTAAGTCCCTAGTAGAAGAAAATAAATTGATTATTGAAGACGCAGATACAATTTCGGAAATATCAACCTTCATCGAAACTAAGGGAACTTATCAGGCGGATGATGGTTATCATGATGATTTAGTGATGAGTTTGGTTCTGTTTAGTTGGCTCACTACCAACCCTTATTTTAAAGACCTAAATAATATTAATCTGAGAGAAATAATGTATAAGAAACAGATGCAAGCGATCGAAGATGAACTAACGCCATTTGGGGTTTATGACGATGGGAATAATGAAGAGAAAGCACCCCTAAATTTTTAAATTAGAAATGTGGGATTTCATAAATAAATTAGTGATGACCATGCCCATGCTTGTCAAAACAAATAACATGTTAATGTAATAAGGAGAATTACAATGCCTTTTCAACTAAGTCCTGGCGTTGCAGTCGTAGAAAAAGACTTTACCTCTATCGTTCCAGCCGTAGCTACCTCAACTGGTGGTTTTGCTGGTGCTTTTCAGTGGGGTCCAGTTCTTGAACCAGTAACTATCAACTCTGAGAATGTTTTAGTTCAGCGTTTTGGTAAGCCAACTGACGACAATGCAACTTCGTTTTTCACAGCTGCAAACTTTCTATCATACTCTAATAACCTTCTGGTTATTCGTGCTGATACCGCAAATCATCGCAATGCTGTAGCAACTAAATCTGGTACCATTACTGGTGTAACAATCGCTGGTACCAATAGTGGTTATTCATCAACTGCTGCTGCACCTACTATTACTGTTGGTGCTCCAAATCAAACTGGTGGTGTTCAGGCAGTTTTAACTGCTGTTCTATCTGGTGGTGCAATTAGTGCTGTGGCAGTTTCTGCTGGTGGTACTGGTTATTCTGGTACTCCAACTGTAACTATCACTGCTCCATCTGGTGGTACTGGTGCTACATTTACAGTACAGACTTCTTCTGGTGTAATTACTGGTGTTACAGTTGTTTCTGGTGGTTCTGGTTACAAAGGTACTGTTACTGCTTCCTTTACTGGTGGTGGTGGTTCTGGTGGTTCTGCTGGTGCAGTTACTGTTGCTTCATCAAGTATCTCTAGCGTAACTATAACAAATCCAGGTACTGGATATACTTCTGCACCAACTGCTACCCTAAGTGGTACTGCTACTCTTACCACTGCAGTTACTACTGGTGGTATTAAAATCAATAACACTGATACATACCTAACTACTTACGTAAATGGTGCTGGTGTTGTTGGTACTTGGGCTGCAAAATATCCAGGTGAATTAGGCAACAGTTTGACTGTTTCTTATTCTGACTCATCTGGTTATGCAGCTTGGGCTTACAAAGCTGAATTTGAAGGTGCTCCAGGTACTTCTGATTTCGTTGATACTGCTGGAGGTTCAGATGATGAACTTCATATTATCGTTATTGATACTCTAGGTCAATGGACTGGTGTTGCTGGTTCTATCTTAGAAAAATTCGCTTACGTTTCTAAGGCATCTGATGCCAAGAAAGGTGACGGTACAAATAATTACTATCGTGATGTAATTAACTCACGTTCTAAGTATATCTGGTGGATGGATCATACTACCACTGGCACTAACTGGGGTACTGTTGCTTTAAATAAAACTTTCGCTTCAATGACTACTGCTGTTACAGAAACTCTTTCTGGTGGTGTTGATGATCTAACTGCAACTGATGGCCAACTACAAACTGCTTGGGCTATCTTTGCTGACGACAGTCAGTATGACGTTTCTCTATTACCACTAGGTAAGGCATCGGCAGCTGTTGCTAATAGCGTAATCGCTATTGCTGAGGCACGTCTTGATTGTGTTGTGTTCGCTTCTCCAGAAAATACTACTACTGGTGATTATATCATTGGTTCTGGTTCTGATGCTACTGATCAAATTATCGATTATCGTGATGCATTACCAAGTTCTTCATACGCTGTGCTGGATTCTGGTTACAAATACCAATACGATCGCTACAACGACAAATATCGTTGGGTTCCATTGAATGGTGACGTAGCTGGTCTATGTGCTCGTACTGATAATCAACAAGACCCATGGTTCTCTCCAGGTGGTTTAAATCGTGGTCAGGTTAAGAACGTAGTCAAATTGGCACACAATCCAACTAAGACAGATCGTGATAACCTTTACAAAGTTGGTGTAAATCCAGTTGTGACTTTCCCAGGACAAGGTACTGTGTTGTTCGGTGATAAGACTCTATTGGCTAAACCATCTGCTTTTGATCGTATTAACGTACGTCGCTTGTTTATCATCCTTGAGAAATCTATCGCTACAGCTGCTAAATTCCAGTTGTTCGAATTCAACGATGGATTTACTCGTGCACAATTCCGCAACTTGGTTGAGCCATTCTTGCGTGACGTACAAGGTCGTCGTGGTATTACTGACTTCGTTGTTAAGTGTGATGCTACAAACAACACTGGTGAAGTTATCGATGCAAACCAATTCGTTGCGGACATCTTTATCAAACCAAATCGTTCTATTAACTTTATTACTCTCAATTTCGTTGCTGCTCGCTCTTCTGTAGCGTTTAGTGAAATTGGTGGTGGTCAATAATAGAGCTAAATAAAGGATAAAGGAGATAACAAATGGCAAATATTGCTGACTTTAAAGCGGTTATGATTGGTGGCGGTGCACGCCCAAATCAATTCCGTGTGCAACTTTCTTTCCCATCATATGTTACTGGTGGTATCGTAGCTGGACAGCAAGCACAATTCTTGTGTAAAGCTGCTCAGTTACCTGCTTCTACTTTAGAGAACATCGGTGTTCTCTATCGTGGTCGTCCAGTAAACTTTGCTGGTGAACGTACTTTCCAACCATGGACTATTACTTGCTACACTGACACTTCGTTCAACATTCGCAATGCGTTTGAACAGTGGCAAGCTGGTATTCAGAACTACTCTGCAACTACTGGACGCACAAACCCACGTGACTACCAAGTTGACATGACTGTTCACCAGCTAGATCGTAATGGTGCAGACGTTAAAGTATATAAATTTACTGATGCTTTCCCAATTAACATTGGCGCAATCGGTCTTGACTTTGAACAACAAAACCAAATTGAAACTTTTGATGTTGAATTCCAATTCAATTACTTTACTAGCAATAGTACTGAGGGTAATAGTTTTGGCGTTAATGTTTCTGTTGATACTCCAATTGGAAATTTCCCAATTAACATCTAATTCGTTAGGTAAAATTTAATTATGCAGGTTTTTGGATTTGAAATAAAACGTAAAAAAGAACAGTTGGATGTGGGGAGTGTTGTATCTCCCCCATCTGACGATGGTTCTACTGTCGTTGCGAGTGCCAGTGCCTATTATGGCATGGTCATGGACATCGAAGGTGTCGTTAAAAATGAAAATGATTTAATTCGCCGATATCGCGAAGCATCTCAGTATGCTGATTGCGATGCTGCAATTGAAGACATTATCAATGAAGCGATTATCTCTGATGAACATAACTCTACGGTAAAAGTTAATCTTGATAACTTAAAGGTATCTGATAGTATCAAGAAAAAGATTCGTGATGAATTTGATATGGTCTTGCGTCTTTTTAGATTTAATATCAAAGGACATGATATATTTCGCTCATGGTATATTGATGGGCGATTATACTACCATATCTTAATTGATGAGAAGAATATCAAACAAGGTATCGTTGAGATGCGTTATGTTGATCCTCGTAAGATCCGTCGTATCAAGAACGTAACCAAAGAACGTAGTCCTGAGGGAGTTGAAATTGTAAAGAAGGTAGATGAATATTTTCTTTACAATGACAAAGGTATTACTGAGCAATCAACTCAGGGTGTAAAACTGTCGATTGATTCGATTGTTTATGCACCATCTGGTTTGCAAGATGCAAATACGGGAATGACACTTTCCCCATTGCATAAAGCAATTAAGCCAGTAAACCAACTTAAGATGATTGAAGATGCGGTTGTTATTTACCGCATCAGTCGTGCTCCAGAACGTAGAGTGTTTTACGTTGATGTAGGTAACTTACCTAAGTTAAAAGCTGAGCAATATGTAAACGACATTATGAACAAGTTCCGTAACAAAGTTGTGTATGACGCAACTACTGGCGAAACTCGTGATGATCGTAAGCATCTTTCAATGATGGAAGATTTCTGGATGCCTCGTCGTGAAGGTGGTAAGGGTACAGAGATTACTACTCTTCCAGGTGGCCAAAACCTTGGCGACATTCAAGACATTGAATATTTCCAGAAAAAACTTTATCAAGCATTGAATGTGCCAATGTCACGTATGCTTCAGTCTCAAGGTTTTAGCCTTGGACGTTCGCAAGAAATTACTCGTGATGAAATTAAGTTTAGCAAGTTTATTGCTAGACTACGTAAGAAATTCTCTGTGCTATTCTCTCACACATTACGTGTTCAGTTAGTAGCAAAAGGAATTATCCGTGGCGATGAGTGGGATGAGATGGATCAGTTCATCACCTACGACTTCCAAGAGGATAATCACTTTAATGAATTAAAGGATGCTGAGTTGCTACAAAATCGTATTGCAATTCTGCAACAAATGGATCCTTACATTGGCAAGTACTACTCGTCAAAGTGGATTCGTAAAAATGTTCTAATGCAGACTGATGCGGACATTGATCAGATGGAAAAAGAAATGCAAGAAGATCAGGATGATAAAATGAGTCATGCTGAAATTGAAGGTACTGTTGCTGGGGTTGCACAAACTGCTCAACAGAACTATGTTGTTCAAAATGCTTTGCCCGATCCTAATGAACAACAACAGACACAACAAGGAGATAATAAATGAGTAACATTAATAATTTAATTAACGCTATTGCTGACGGTAATGCAATGGAAACTGAATCATCTTTCAATGCAGCTATTGCAGAAAAGATTTCCGCTCGTTTAGATGACATGCGTGCCAATGTAGCACAAGGTATGTTTAAGACACAAGAAGCTGTTGTTGAAGAAGAAGTAAATATTGATGAAGAAGGTTTAAGCGAAGAAGAAATTGCTGAAGCCAAGAAAAAGAAAATGGAGAAGTGTTAATGTCTGACTTAGTAAACTCTGTTCTTAAAGCACTTGATAGTGCTGCAGCATCATCTAACATCTTCACACAAAACATTGCTCAACAAGAAGTTGAAGCACCTGAAGTTGAAGAGAAACAACCAGAAACTAAAGAAGCCGAGTAATGTACTACGGAGAGTTTTCTAAATCCCTAGCAAACAAATCTACTGGTGTAGATATTGTTGAGTCATTCCGTTCGTTCGGAAATTTGATTCAGAAAACTGCACAAGATAAAGTTCTAATCAATAACATTGTTACTGAATTTAAAACGATTGAAGAAGCAAGAACATACATTAAAACAAAACAACACTCAGAAGATCTAGAAGAAACTGTTACTAAAGAAATCTACGAAGAAATTACAGCGAATCGAATAGCGAATATAATTAAAGAATATCACGACGTTAAAGTTACTGATACACTAATTGAATCATACCTAGATCTTGCTTCTTCTAAAATTTTTACTATCGATCCAGTTGTTCAGGATATCCGTAAACTAAACAAATTAGATATTGTAGTTGAAAACAAACTGCACTATCAACTAAGTGATGGTTCTGTTGTTGCAATAAATGAAGCGACTCAATCGTTACTAAATAACTTATTACAAAACCAAAAAGAAATTATCGAGTACATGAGAGAAGATAAAGAAAATTTCCTTCATGTGCTTGAACGAATAGAGGAACAATAAGATGGCTGCTATTAGAACAACAATAATTAAAAATACAAATCAAGAGACTATAATTAAGTTTGAAGGTAGTTCTACTGATACAGCAGCAACTATTGATATCTCTACATTAGCTGCTTCTACTCAAACAAGAAATTCTGATACTCCTACTGTTAACATTGTTAAATTTATGGCTTTGGGTTTATTAACTTCAGGAGTAACTATCACTAGAAATAGTGTTGTTGTAATGGCAGCTGCTCCAGAAAATGCTCCAGCTATTAATTTTACGCAAGACGGCATTAGCGATACTGTTAGCAATACTTCAAATATTGTTATTACTCTTGCTGGTGCTGCAAGTGTAGGATACTTAACCCTACGTAAAATTGCTGGTTGGGCAACTAAAGTTGAACCAGCTACTTATGGTTCTTATGATGACACTACTCGTGTTGGTGCATCTACTACTGCTTCTGGCTCACCAGATAAGGCATAACTATGAAACTTATTAGAGAAGTATTAGAAAACCCTGTAAACCTAGTTACTGAAAGTAAACTAGGTAAAGGTAAGACTCACTTTATTGAAGGTGTATTCCTTCAATCAGAATTAAAAAATCGTAATGGGCGTATGTATCCAGAATCAATTATGGATAAAGAAGTCGTTCGTTACATTAAAGAATATGTCGAAAAGAATCGTGCTTACGGTGAACTCGGTCATCCAGAGAATCCACAGATCAATCTAGATCGTGTTTCTCACCTGATCACATCACTACGTAAAGAAGGCACTAACTACATCGGCAAAGCAAAGATTCTAGAGACACCTATGGGCAAGATCGCTATCGGTCTGCTTGAGGGTGGCGCAAACCTTGGCGTATCTAGTCGAGCACTTGGATCCCTTAAGTCAAATAATGAGGGTGTTCAAATTGTTCAAGACGATTTTATGCTGTCTACAGCAGCAGACATCGTTGCTGACCCATCTGCCCCAGATGCCTACGTTCGTGGGATTATGGAAAGCAAAGAATGGGTTTTCGTTGATGGAAAGTTTGTGGAACAACATATTGAAGAAGCGCAACGATTTATTCGTAAAACTTCTTCACGTAATCTAGAAGAAGCGAAGATCCTCGCTTTTCAAAATTTCCTGAGTAAAATCAGATAAATAATAAATAATTATAGAACTATTCCAGTTAGGAGAAAAACGATGTCAATCGAACAAAAAATCGCTGAGATGCTTGCCGAGTCTAATAAACAACAATTAGACGAGTTCACAGTATCAGGTAAAGAGGGTGGTATGGATACAGGTAAAGATGGTGCACAGGCTGGCGATCAGTCAGTTATGCGTACTGCTACTAATACTGTTCCTAATGGTGGTGAAACACCTAACCCAGAAAATGATAAGAACAACGTCCAAGACGAAGATGAAGCTGCTAATGCTACTGCAAAGAAAGCAAATCGTGCAACTGCTAACGCAGTAGCTGGTGATGCTGCTGTAGTTCGTGTTGGTGACACTTCTGTTAAGGGTGTTAAAGAAGATATCGACGCACTTATGAATGGTGAAGAACTCTCTGAAGAGTTCCGTGCTAAGGCAACTACCATTTATGAAGCTGCTGTCACGAGTCGTGTTAAAGAAGAAATGACACGAATCGAAGAAGAGTTTAATTCCAAACTTGCCGAGCAAGTTGAAGAAATTAAAGAGGGTCTTGTTGAAAAAGTTGATGGATATCTCGACTACGTAGTCGAGCAGTGGATTGCACAGAATGAAATAGCCCTTGAGCATGGTATGAAATCTGAGATTCTCGAAGGTTTTGTATCTGGATTGAAAGGTCTCTTTGAAGAGCACTATATCGATATTCCTGAAGAGAAATTCGATGTACTAGGTTCTTTGGAAGAGCAAGTTGCAGAACTCGAAGCTAAGTTGAATGAAACAGTTGAGTCAAACATCGTGTTGAATAAAACAATCGGTGAATTGAAACGTGCTGAATTAGTTCAAGAAGCTACAGATGGTTTGGCAGACACACAGGCTGAGAAGCTAAAGGGTCTTGCTGAAGAACTAACTTATGAAGATGAAGCAACTTTCAAAACTAAGTTACAAACAATTCGTGAAAATTATTTCACAACTAAAGCACAAGCAGATGTTAAGTCTGTAGTTACTGATGCACCAGTAGACACTCTAACTGAAGAAAAGAAATTAGATCCAGTTATGTCTGCTTACACAAGCATCCTAAACCGCAACAAATAAAAGGAAATCTAAAATGACTATTCGTCAAGATCTAGTAAAAAAGTGGGCTCCAGTATTGGACCACGAGGGCGCAGCCCCAATTAAAGAACAGTATCGTCGTGAAGTTACGGCTGTATTGTTAGAAAACCAAGAACGTGAAATGCGTCGTGGCCATGAAGCCATGGGCGAGTTGAACGAAGCTGCACCAGCTAACGCTGTTGGTAGCTACGGTGACACTGGCGGTTTCGCTAAGTTTGATCCAGTATTGATCAGCTTGGTACGTCGTGCAATGCCACAACTTATCGCTTATGACGTTGCTGGTGTTCAACCAATGACTCAACCAACTGGCTTGATCTTCGCAATGAAGTCACGCTACTCTACTCAAGGTGGTACTGAAGCGTTGTTCAACGAAGCAGATACTGACTTCTCTGGTACTGGCACTCATGCTGGTTCTACTTGGAATCCATCAAGCAACACTACTGGTACTGGTCTATCCACTGCTGCTGGTGAGCGTCTTGGTCAAGGTGGTACTGGTGATGGTTCTTTCGGTGCAATGGCTTTCTCTATCGAGAAGCGTTCTGTAACTGCTAAGACTCGTGCTTTGAAAGCTGAATACTCTATCGAATTAGCACAAGACATGAAATCTGTTCATGGTCTTGACGCTGAAGGCGAATTGAGCAACATCCTTTCAACTGAAATTCTTTCAGAAATTAACCGTGAAGTTATCCGTACTATCTACACTACTGCTAAGACAGGTGCTGCAGTTGGTACTACTACTGCTGGTACTTTCGACTTAGACACTGACTCTAATGGTCGTTGGTCTGTTGAGAAGTTCAAAGGTCTATTGTTCCAAATCGAACGTGAAGCCAATGCTATCGCTCAGCAAACTCGTCGTGGTCGTGGTAACTTCATCATCTGTTCTTCAGATGTTGCAAGTGCTTTGGCAATGGCTGGTGTTTTGGACTACGCTCCTGCTCTTAACACTTCATTGAATGTTGATGAAGCAAGCACTACTTTCGCTGGTGTATTGAATGGTAAGTACAAAGTATATGTTGACCCATATACTGCTAACCAAGGTACTAGTCAGTTCTTCGTTATGGGTTACAAAGGTACTTCAGCGTTTGACGCTGGTCTTTTCTACTGCCCATACGTTCCATTGCAAATGGTTCGTGCTGTTGATCCTAACAGCTTCCAACCAAAGATTGGCTTCAAGACTCGTTACGGTCTAGTTGCTAACCCATTCGTTCAGTTGGATAACTCTGACAGCGATGGTGCTTTGACTGCTGACGTAAACTACTACTATCGTAAAGTTGCCGTTACTAACTTGATGTAATCCATCGGTTATACGAAACTGACATAGAAGCAGTAATTTAAAAGGGGAACTTCGGTTCCCCTTTTTTTATCTCCTAAATAATTATATGACAAATACCGTTGCATGCCCACTTCCAGAAAACATTAATCCATTATCACCTAATGGGTTTTCGTTCACCATTCTAAAAATTCCTGCAGTGAATTTCTTTTGCCAACAAGCAAATCTTCCAGGATTGTCTTTTGGTGAGCCAGAGTTTGCCAACCCATTTAGATCTGTTCCAATTCCAGGTGACATCATTACGTATGACACTCTGCAAATCCAGTTTTTGGTTGATGAGCAGATGAGCAACTATAAGGCGATTCATAACTGGATAGTTGCGTTAGGTTTCCCTACCAGCTATGAAGAATATACCAGCTTTATCGGCACTGATACAACTTCTCTCTCTATCTCTGAACTTGCAAAGAACTACTCTGACGCAACTTTACAAATCCTTGGGGTGAATAATTTGGCAGTGCAAACTGTTCAATTTGTTGACGTCTTCCCAGTGGCAATTGAATCTGTGTTGTTTCAATCAACAAATCAAGACGTTCCCTACATCGTAGGTAATGCAACATTCCGCTACAGTTACTACAAATTTATTTGATTTTATTGCAGAATCGTAGTATAATGTTACTACGACTAATTGAGGTATATTATGAACTTAGAACAATTGCAGGATATGTGGGACGTTGATTGCCAAATAGATGATAACTATCTTGGTGAACAATCAACAGCTACTCCAAAACTTCACGCCAAATATATTAGATTGCTTGTCAACATTAAGTTGAAGCATACTAAACTTTCTTCAGACTATAACATGTTGCGCAAAGCAAAGTTCCGCTACTATCGTGGCGAACTCTCTCGGGAAGAACTCCAAGTATTAGACTGGCCACAATGGCAGGGAATCAAACCTATCAAGAATGAGATGGATGAATTCTTGAAGGGTGACTCTGAACTAAATACAATGCAGGTAAAAATTGATTACCTCGAAACAATGATTTATTTTCTTGAATCTGTTCTCGGTCAGATTAAAGCCAGAGATTGGCAAATTAAGACTGGCGTTGAATGGAAGAAGTTTCTTGCTGGGATGTGATGAAAGTTAGTATTGAAAAATTAGATGAAGTCTATGTTCGTGTGTTCTCTGATCCAAGTATTGAACAAGAACTATCAGACTTCTTTACCTATGAATATCCAGGTGCAAGATTTACACCTCAGTTCAGAGCAAGACTCTGGGATGGAAAAGTTAGGTTATACGATCAGGTAAGGAAAACTCTTTACCTTGGTCTGATTACTTACGTTGAAGAATTTTGTGTTCGCAATGGATACGAAGTTGAATATAAAAATGTAGTTTCAGTTGAACATGATTTAAGTCATGAAGACATTGAAACCTATGCTCGTAGTTTACAACCAATGGGTCGTGGTAAACCTATTGAGATTCGTGACTACCAAGTAGAAGCAGTTAGGTCAGCACTTAACAAAGAACGCACACTACTACTATCTCCAACTGCCTCTGGCAAATCTTTTATTATCTACACAACAATGCGCCAGCATTTAGATAATCATCGTAAGTGTATTATTATTGTTCCAACAACTTCATTGGTTGAGCAATTATACACTGACTTCCAAGATTACTCTAGTGCCAATGGTTGGGATACTTCTTTACATTGTCAAAAACTTTATTCTGGTTTTACAAAAGACTTTACCAAAGATGTACTAATTACAACATGGCAGTCAGTATACCTACAGCCAAAGGCATGGTTCAAACAGTTTGACGTAATCTTTGGTGATGAGGCACATCAATTCAAAGCCAAGTCCTTAACCACCGTAATGGAAAAGATGGACAACATACGTTATCGTATTGGCACAACAGGAACTCTTGATAACAAGAAAGTCCATCGTTTGGTTCTTGAAGGAATGTTCGGTCCAGTGCATAAGGTTACCACTACCAAAGCGTTGATGGACTCAGGAAGATTATCAAACCTAAATATAACGTGTGTGATACTGAAGTACTCAGAAGAAATTCGTAAAGCACAAAAGAACATGACCTACCAAGATGAAATGGATTTTATCGTATCCAATGAGGCACGAAATAAATTCATACGCAATCTGGCGGTGAAGTCTGAAGGTAATACGCTGGTTCTTTTTCAATACGTTGAAAAGCATGGCAAAGTTCTTTACGAAGCTATTAAAAACAAAGCACATGATAAGCGAAAGATCTTTTTCGTTTATGGGGGAACAGAGACGTCCGATCGTGAATCAATTAGGCACATTACAGAAGGTGAAAGCGACGCTATTATTATTGCTAGTTTTGGTACATTCTCCACTGGCATCAACATACCGTCTATCGAGAATGTCATTTTTGCATCGCCAAGTAAATCCAAGATTCGTAACTTGCAAAGTATTGGTCGTGGATTAAGATTGAAAGAAGGTAAGACTCACTGTAATCTATTTGATCTTGCAGATGATCTGCATTGGAAGTCTTGGAAGAATCATACTCTTAATCATGCAGCCGAAAGATACAAAACTTATGCTGAAGAGCAGTTTGAAATAAAATTAGTGGAGGTCGATTTATGAATGAACATTTCGTAATCGTAAAACTTGTTTCTGGTGAACAGGTAATGGCAACTCTAACTAATGAAGATGCAACTACAGTAGAGTTACAATACCCAATGGTAATTCGCATGATACCATTTGTTGAAGGACATCGTGCTCATGAGCATGTAACTGCTGCACCACTCTGTCAATTCTCTGACGATAAAACTTATCGCATTCCCAAAACCAATATTATGTTTGTAAAGAAATTACATGAAGTGTTGATTCCGCATTATAACAGAATCGTTGATGAACATGAGAATACAGTTTTAGTTCGCTCAGACAAGACAGGGCACATTGAGAGAATCAAAGAAGAACTTACTGTGGAAGACATTCAGAAGCGTATTGATATGCTAGAATCAATAGCAGGAATAGGGGGAGATACAGAAGGAGAAGAGGAAGAGACAGGGTATTACATTGAGGGAAACGAAACATTACATTAACCTTTATCGATCAACCCTAACACAGTTAGTATACTCTGTTGGCAAATAAAAGGCAAGTATATTTTTCTGCAAGAAATGCAAGTCAATAATACTTGCTTTTTTACATGTATGGGGGTATAATAGTTGAAGTAAATAAATGAGGGCATACATGTGGCACACTACGTAAACAATGGCGAATTTTTAGTAGCAATGAAGGAGTACCGAGCGTCGGTTATTGACGCAAGGGAAAAGGGATTGCCCAAGCCGATGGTAAGCAATTACATCGGCGATTGTATTTTGAAGATCGCAACTCATCTATCATACAAACCAAATTTCATTAACTACACATACAAAGATGACATGATCCTAGACGGGATCGAAAACTGTATTCATTATATTGATAACTTTGACCCAGCAAAATCATCAAACCCATTTGCTTACTTCACTCAAATTATTTACTATGCATTTATTCGTAGGATTGCCAAAGAAAAGAAACACTCTTATATTAAAAACAAACTTATACAGAACATGTCGTATGATGCCTTTGAATTACAAGAGCAAGATGAAGATGGACACTTTCATAATTCGTACTTAGACTTTATGCAAAGCAACCAACAATTTGATGACTTCATTGAACGTAAAGCAGCAAAACGTAAAAAGAAAAAAGCATCAACAACACTAGATGATTTTATAGAAGGTGATAATAATGAGCAACCACTCGATCAGAGATTGGATACGTGAACTTCACGAACATAGAGTTAGTTTTAATGAATGGCCACCCACATCATTATCAAGTCGATTAAGAAAACGAAGAAAGACTAAATCAAAAAAACTTCTTCGTGGTCATGTTTGGGATGCTGCAGATAATATATTTAATTTGAAAGAGATTATGAGTAACGATAACAAAATTTTCCTTGGAGTTTCTGACGTAGAAGATCTTATCACTTCTGAGGTCATGAAGCGTAGAGCAGAGACTGGCAAGACCACAGTGCAAAGAGAGACCACTGTTTTGTGTAATCGTGAACGCTGGGCATCATGGGCAGAAGGTCATTACAAAGATGAACTTTATATCCAAAACAATTCTTCTTCTGGTATGATCATTGAAGAAGACACTGACAACTTTATCAAGTTCGATGTAAACTCCAACTCAACTACTGTTCGTGCATATGGTGATGCTGAGTTTGCAGAAGATCAAATCGAAATCGTTGAATCAAACTTCTCTGTTGTTACATCTTACATTGAGTGGGTATACGGTAGCGATGGTAACTCTGTTAATGTTCCATTGAATCGCGATCGTCTTCCTGTCGCTGAGATGTACCCATTCCTCAAAGGTGAATCTCTTGAGGACTACTATGATCGTTACATGGATTCATCTGCAAACATTCTGCTGTTGATTGGTCCACCAGGAACTGGCAAAACTACGTTCATTCGTGGATTGCTGGCTCATCGCAATTCTTCTGCCATTGTAACTTATGATGCAGGCATTCTTGAGAAAGATGGTTTCTTTGCCAAGTTTATTGAGGATGATGCTGAGGTAATGGTACTTGAAGATTCTGATGCGTTTCTGAAATCTCGCAGTGATGGCAACACAATGATGCATCGTTTCCTTAACGTGGGTGATGGTCTTGTGACAACCAAAGGTAAGAAAATGGTTTTCTCTACAAACCTTCCAAGTGTTCGTGATATTGATTCTGCTCTTATCCGTCCAGGTCGTTGTTTTGATATTGTTGAATTCAAACCATTGTCTTTGTTTGATGCGCAGAAACTTGCAGAAAAACTTGATGCTAAATTACCACAACGTAATGCTGGTGATGTTGTTGAGTATTCTATCGCAGAAGTATTCAATAAGCAATCTGAACAAAGCAAACAAACACAAGCAAACAGAAAGGTGGGTTTCATTTGAAAGTAGCCATTATTACTGATCAACACTTCGGTGCTCGTAATGATAGTTTGACATTCCTTGACTTCTATCAAAAGTTCTATGACAACACTTTCTTTCCTACTCTCGATGAGCATGGTATTGACACTGTGCTTATTCTTGGTGATACGTTTGATAGACGTAAATACGTAAACTTCTATTCTCTGCAACGTGCAAAAGAAATGTTCTTTGACAAGTTGGCTGAACGTAATATTAGAGTGCACATGCTTGCTGGTAATCATGACACTTATTACAAGAATACCAATGATGTAAATTCTCCAGATCTACTTCTAGTTGAATATGGTAACATTGATGTTATCTCTAAACCAGAAACAATTATTGTTGATGGAACTAGTATCTGTATGATGCCGTGGATTTGCCCTGAGAACTATCAGGAAAGTATGGATGTAATCAAGAACACTACTGCTGAGATCTGCATGGGGCATTTTGAGATTGCAGGGTTCTCAATGTATAGAGGAATGGAATCGCATGATGGGTTATCTAAAGATCTTTTTGATAAGTTTGACCTCGTATTTTCTGGGCATTATCACCATCGTTCTAGTAATAAGCACATACATTATCTCGGAAACCCATATGAACTTACTTGGCAAGATTTTAACGATCCCCGAGGATTCCACCTGTTTGATCTCGGAACACGACAACTCGAGTTCTTTCAAAATCCTTATACAATGTTCTCAAGGATTGAATATGACGACAAAGAAAGAGAAGTACTCGACCTGAACGAACTTGACCTGCAAGACAAGTATGTGAAGTTAGTAGTTGTAAACAAGACTGACTATTATAAATTTGACAAATTCATTCAATCACTGTATAATAAGGGATGCCATGAAATTAAAATTGTTGAGGATCTCTCTGAGTTTGAAGATGGAGAGGTTGGTGAGGAAATCAATCTTGAAGATACATTATCTGTCTTATCGAATTACATCGATTCAATCGAAACTGATGTTGATAAAGAGCAGGTTAAAACCTTTATGAAATCACTTTATACCGAGGCAGTCAACGTAGAGGTAGTATAATGCAACAACTTGAAATTGAGTATTTCTTTCCACTGACGGAACAGATTCCTCTTGATCTGGATTATAGTGAATGTGATAAACCAAAAATTTATTGGACTACTGAAGTGCTTGGTACATCAGGACAAGTACTTAGTGTTGGTGCTGGGGGTGCTGGGTTGACCTTTGCAAATCCAACTTGGAAAACTGTTATCTCTGGATGGGAAGTTGGATCTATAAATTATAAACCAAATCGTGTACACAAATTCTTTATGAAATTACTTCTTGGTTGGAAATGGAATGGATAAATGATCGTATTTAAATCTGTTGAATGGAAAAACTTTTTATCAACTGGAAACACAGCGAATAAAGTTCTTCTTGACAAATCTCAAACAACTTTAATTATTGGTAAGAATGGTGAGGGTAAATCTACAGTCTTAGATGCTCTCTGTTTCGCATTGTTTGGCAAACCATTCCGCAATATCAATAAAGGTCAGTTGGTCAATTCGATCAACGGTAAGAACTGCCTTGTCACTATCGAGTTTGATATCAATGGTAGGGAATATAAGATCGTCCGTGGAATCAAACCACATGTGTTTGAAATCTGGGTAAACGATGAAGTAATGAATCAGGATGCTGCTGTTCGTGATTACCAGAAGGTTCTTGAACAACAAATCCTTAAGTTGAATTACAAAACATTTACACAGGTAGTTATCCTCGGCTCTGCTTCCTTTGTTCCTTTTATGCAGTTGCCAACTACTCAACGTAGAGAAGTGATTGAAGACATTCTTGATATCAAAATCTTTTCTACAATGAATTCGTTATTGAAGGAGAAAGCCAGTGAAACAAAAGAAAACATTGCGAGGATTGAAACAGAAATTAAGGTCGCAAAAGGGCAAGTTGATAATCAGACAGCTATTATCAAAACTCTCACTGAAGCAAAATCAGACAGCATTAAAGGACTTGTTGATAAAATCCGAGCGAATGAGATATCAATTAGCGAGTCGCAAAATCACATCAACTCAATTTCGGCTGAGATCCAAACTCTTAGAGAACAAACTAGCAGTAAAGCTGAAATCGATGCTGAAATCGAGCAAGCCAAAAACATCAGAAGTAAACTCAACGCCAAACTCGAGCACTGTGAAACCCATTCCGAATTCTTCAATGAGAACGATGTATGTCCATCGTGCTCGCAAGGTATCGCTGAGGATTACAAACAGAAAGTTATTGATGACCTCAATTCCAAGATTCTGGAAACTAATGGCAAGGCAGAAGAACTCAATAAGATTCTAACGCACTTGAATGATCAGTTATCTGGCATCAATATAATCTTAGGTCAAATCACTGATAAGAATATTGAGTTATCTACACACAACAGCACAGTTACTTTACTCAATAAACAAAATGCTCAATTACAAACTGAGATTGAATCTTCAAAGGCAGACACTTCTAACGTAGATGAAGAGAAGCGTAAGTTGAAAGAACTTGCTCAGGATGCCATGACCAAGATTAACTCAAAGACTGCTTTACAGGAGCATCGTAATCTAGAAGAAGTCGCATCTATCCTACTCAAGGACACTGGTATCAAGACTGCAATTATACGTGAGTATCTACCAGTCATGAACAAGTTGATTAACAAGTATCTAAATGCCATGGATACGTATATCCACTTTGAACTTGACGAAGCGTTCAACGAAAAGATCAGATCTCGTTTCCGAGATGAGTTTACTTATGCAAGTTTCTCTGAGGGTGAGAAGATGCGTATCGACCTTGCAATACTTTTCACATGGCGTCAGGTAGCCAAGATGAAGAACTCGGTAAATACAAATCTGTTACTTCTCGATGAGATCTTTGACTCATCTCTTGATACAGCTGGTACTGATTACTTCCTCAACCTAATGAATCAGTTCGGTGAGAAGTCAAACATCTTTGTTATCTCTCATAAGGGTGATCAGTTGTTTGATAAGTTCAGGTCGGTGATCAAATTCGAGAAAAGGAATGATTTCTCTATAATCGTCTAAAATTCCCTTTCTAAATCAATGACTTACGGCAATCCCCTCAGCTTTTGAGGGGATTATTACATTTAGCTTGCCTTTTATTCATTAATCAGGTAAACTTCTGTTATGATGATTAAAAAGGACTTAAATATGTGGGAAGACTTTAGCGATTTTGACTTAGCCGAGTTGGCTGGTAAATACGGTATCGAAGATGAACTTGTTTTCGCTGGCGACCTATCCCTTGCAAACCGATCCGAGATCGAGAGCCGATTGACTGCAATAGAGTACGATATGGCATTCCAAGAAGAAGTTGCCTTTAATTCAGAAGTAGCGTATAATTAAAGGACTGAGGAGAATTTTATGAAAACAAATGCTGTTGATCTATCCGCAAAATTACTTGCAACCGAGAACATTACTGTAGTTCGTTCACGTGTTCGAACTGCATCGTTTGATATCAAATCCCGTGTGTTGACTCTTCCGCAATGGAAAGAAATGTCACCCATGGTCGAAGGTATGTTAGTTGGGCATGAAGTCGGTCATGCTCTTTACACTGACGAAACCTATCATGAGCCAATTATTGAAAATCGTAAGATGATGACTTATATGAACGTCCTCGAAGATGTTCGTATTGAGAAACTCATCAAACGCAAATATCCAGGCATCCGTAAAACGATGAACGAAGGATATAAACAACTCAACGAACAGGACTTCTTTGGTGTAGCCAAAATGCCTTCTCTTGAGACACTGAACTTAATTGACCGTATTAATCTTTACTTCAAAGCTGGTTATTCATGCGGAGTTGAATTCAACCCAGAAGAAAAGGTATTTGTTCTACGTGCTGAACGTACTGAAACACCAGAAGAAGTTATTGCGTTGGCAAAAGAAGTTTATGCATTCTCCAAAGAACAAGCACAGAAACGTGCTGAAGAACGCAAAAAGAATAAGAACGAACTCGATCAAGAAGATGACGACCAAGAATTATTGGAAGACATGGAAGAGATCGACAGTGACTTCATGGATGATTCAGATATGGATGATTCCGAAGAAGGTGAAACCGATAAAGAAGATAAAGGGTTTGACACATACGATGAACCAGAAGCTGGGAGTGGTCGTACTGAATTGACTCAGGATGAGAAAGACGAATTGCTCAAACAGAAGATGGAGCAAGAAGTTGAAGAAGAACTTGAAGTTAAGACTGAGAAAGTATTCTCTGAGAAACTGCAAGAACTCGCTGACGAAAACACTGAGTATCACTACTATCAATTAGATGAACAATACGTGTTCGATCCAATAGTAGGGTTCAAACGTATTCTCGCTGAAACTAAATCTGTAGATGAAAATCTTAATGAATTCAGCAAGAAAGAATATGAAAAGTTTAATCTAGAATCTGGTCGTGTTGTAAACTATCTAATCAAAGAATTTGAGATGCGTAAGAGTGCAACACTTTACAAACGTGCTCAACAATCCAAGATTGGTTCGTTGGACATGAAGAAAGTCTGGTCTTACAAATTGAATGATGACTTGTTTAAACGTGTAATGACTATGCCTAAAGGTAAGAACCATGGTATGATTTTCTTACTTGACTGGTCTGGTTCAATGGATGCAGTTCTCGATGATACCATCAAACAGGTTATCAGCCTAGCGATGTTCTGTCAACGTGCACAGATTCCTTATCAGGTATTTGCCTTCTCGTCACAATATACAATCTGTAAGACTGATGAGTTGGGAATGAAGTTGAATGACAAACGTCGTGCTCACTATTCTCAGGATAAACTTCTTTCAAATGCAAGCACTGATTTTGCTTTGTTGGAATTCTTCTCAAGCAAAATGAGTAATGTTGAATTCAATACCATGGTTCGCCGACTGATCAACCATCGTAATTTGCGTTACGTTGATGGCAATGATTATGGTACTGGTGGAACTCCACTCAATGAAGCATTGAGTTACATGGTAAATTACATCGGTAAGTTTATCAGTTCAAACAGTATTGAGAAAATGTCTTTGATTACTTTGTCTGATGGTGAAGGTGGTGCATTGCAAGGTGGTGGTCGTTACTGTTTGGAAGACTTTCGTGTTGATTATGCACCAGAATATAAAAGAATTCAACAGAAACATTTCCTTCTTGACCCAGTGACGAAGAAGTCATATTCTTTGAATCGTTACAGTTCTTTCCAAACTGAAGCAATCCTACGTATGATCAAAGATCGTTACAATGTGAACTCAGTAGGATTCTACATCTGCCGTAACGCAAGACGTGATCTTGCTCAAGCAGTGAAGACAAACATTCCTGGATTCACTGGAAGTGAATACAATATGGTTGATATCATGCGTCGTGATTTCCGTGATCAAGGGTTTGCCTCAATCAAGAACACTGGTCGTGACGATTTGTTTATCGTCCCACAGAACAAACTGATCGTTGAAGAGGGTGAGATGGTCGTGGATGAGAAACAAAATGCTCGCCAAATCGCTCGGAATTTCGGTAAAATGATGGCTGGCAGGAAGACTTCCCGAGTCCTACTCAACCAATTCATCGGATATGTTGCCTAAGTTGTTGATTTTAGAGGGGAAAATAATCCCCTCAGGATCGTAGGGGATTACAAAATATCGCTTTACTTTAATTGCAATCAGTGGTATAATTATATTATGATGATTGAAAAGGAACTGAAAATGATTAAAGTAAATGTTGGTGATGTGATCCGTAGTTATGACTTCAAACCTATGGTTGGTCGTGAAGATTGTTTCGTTGAAGGTGTGGTTGAGCGTATGACAAATGAGCAGGGTTACGATGCATATAAAATCACCGTAACAAAAGACTCATGGATCGATGAAACTGATCCAAGTGACAAAGGTCGAATTGGCAAAATTGTTTACGTGCCTGTGCAGGTTTCCTTTATGGAATACGCTGGTCGTGTGATCAACCTGTCAAGAATTTAACTTGACTTTAATTCGTGATAGTGGTATAATAAATTTTTATGATGGAGAAATTGATGAGTGATACATTCGTGCAGGACTTCGAGTCCAAATTGTTTGAGTTGTTCCCAGACGCTAAGACAAATGGCGTAGTGAAGAATTCAGAATTGCTTGATACAATGCGTGCCATGGGTACGACCAAGCAACCTAAGTGGCTGATGGTGAACAAGGTAGGTCGTGGCTTGTATGCCATCGATGGCTCCAAAGCACCAGTGGCTGGTAACCTAGCATTAAAACCAGAAGAGTCTTTCATTGTGGATTACACTGACCTAACTTCCCTGATCCCTAAGAAGGATTCTAACTTTGTGCCCTTTGGCAACTTCACTGATCTTGAGAACATTATCAAGTCAGGTATTTTCTACCCAGCCTACATCAGTGGTCCGACTGGGAACGGCAAGTCCACGATGGTGGAACAGATTTGTGCCAAACACAAACGTCCTCTGATCCGTATTAACTTGAACATGATGACCGATGAGGAACAACTCATTGGCTCGAAAACCCTAGAAGATGGTAACGTAGAGATTGTAGAAGGTCCAGTCCTGATCGCAATGCGCAATGGTACTACCCTTTTGCTTGACGAGATTGACGCTGGCTCAGCAAATACTTTGCTCTGCTTGCAACCGATCCTCGAGGGTAAACCTTATTACTTCAAACTCAAGAATGAGATGATCGTTCCTGCAGCTGGATTCAATGTTCTTGCAACTGCGAATACCAAAGGTAAGGGTAGTGACGATGGTCGTTACATCGGTACCAACGTACTGAACGAAGCATTCTTGGAGCGATTCGCTGTTACTTTCGAACAGGAATATCCTAATGCGAAAGTAGAAGTTAAGATTATCAAGAATCTCATGGAAACTTATTCGTGTGTTGACGAAGAGTTTGCAGAGAATCTCGTTAAGTGGGCTGAAGCAATTCGTCGCACTTTCGAGGATGGTGGCGTAGATGAAACCATTACGACTCGTCGTATGATTCACATCGTACGTGCCTTTGCAATCTTTAAAGATCGCAAGAAAGCAGTCGAGTTGTGTTGCAATCGTTTTGATTCTGCAACGAAGGTAGCATTCCAGGACTTGTTCGAGAAGGTATGTAATCCCGAGCCAGAAGTGGTAGCACCTGAAGTTGCAAAGACTCCCGATGCAAACGCAGAAGTACCATTTTAAACTTGACTTTTATTGAAACTTGTAGTATAATTATATTTGAAACTTGAAAAGGAACTTGATTATGTTGAAATTTGCTAGCCTATCCCTGTCACAGAAGAAGTGTGTTATTGCTTTGATTGAAGCAAATCCTTCTTTGAAGAAAGATGGTAAGATCTCTTTGAAAGAAGTGGTCGCCATTACCCAAGATCTCGCATCTAAGCGAGCATCTGGTGCTCCGAAAATCGGTTACCCAAACTGGTTGTTCAAGAGCAATAAAGTAGAACGTGGTTTGTATCAACTGCCACTACCTACTGAGAAAGAGTTGAGCGATTATACCCAATCATCAACTAAACCTACTGCTGTGAAGCAGAAGGTCGCTAAGGTTAAGACTGCAAAGGTTAAGACCACAGCGAAGACTACTCAAGATAAAGCAGATACTGCTCTTGAGAAGTCACGTCTTCAGTCAATCATTGACGACTCTGTCGCTCATGATGAAGATGTTGAAGACTTCAATGCTATCCTCCGTGAGAATGGTATCGAAGTTTAATTTGTTATTTCCGTTAGTCGGGAGGGTAAACGCCATCACTCTCCCGATCTTTTTTTCAGATGGCAATATGGAGATATTATGTCCAAACAAGCAAAGTTGTTAAACTATTTGCAAAATGGTAATGAGTTGACAGCAAAACAGATTTCTGGTACTTTTGGTATCGCTCATCCAGCTTCTGCAATTCGTAACTTGCGTGAGCAAGGTCATTGTGTTTACACAAACAACGCTAAACTTGCAGATGGTACGCCAACTGTAAAGTACCGTATCGGTACTCCAAGCAAGCGTATGGTTCGTGTAGTAAACGCAGTACTAGGTGCTTCTGCTTTCACAGCACAGCGTACACGCTAAGTGACCACTTGGGTCTGGACATCTCCTCAGGTATCCAGACCCATTTTTATTATGGGTAATCATGGCTACTAAAGACGAAGTTAAAAAGTCCCAATCAGCTACGACTGGTGGGCGAAAATTTGATGGTGGTAAACTACAATATGGTTTGCTACCTCCACTTGCATTAAAAGCAACTGTGGAAATTCTAACATTTGGTGCAGAGAAATACGAACCAGATAATTGGAAGAATGTTCCTGACTCAAAACGTAGATACTTTGACGCAATGCAAAGACATCTCTGGGCATGGAAAGAAGGGGAACAAGATGATCCCGAAACTGGTAAGAATCATTTGGCTCATGCAATGTGTTGCCTAATGTTCTTGTATGAGCATGATGTTAAATACTCAAAATAAATTTGACAGAAATACCATTTTCAGGTATAATGTATTATACATAGTAGTGTGAAACAAAAAGGAATTAAAATGGATAAAATATATGTCCGCTGTCCTCTGGATGGGCACCAGAATCAAAAGTATTGTGGGCTCATTGAACACTATAAAGAAACTGGTACAGCAAATGAATGTCTTCATCGACAGGAATGTAGTGAAATGAAACAACATATTATTAACGAAGAAGGAAGTCAATATGAAATTAAGTAAAGATACGGTAGGACTTTTTAAGAACTTTGCTGGCATTAACAGCAATCTTCTTTTGAAGCAGGGTAATAAACTTGCCACAATCTCAACTCAGAAGAATGTAATGTCCGACACAGTCGTGGCTGAATCATTCCCTGCAGACTTTGGGATCTATGACCTCAATGAGTTCCTAGGTGCCATGAGTTTGTTTGATGATCCAGAGTTGGACTTCAGCGATAAGTTTGTAACTATCAAAGAAGGTGGAGCAAGCATTAAGTATTTTGCTGCCGAAGTAGGTAACTTAGTTGTTCCTCAGAAAGCAATCGTATTCCCAGAAGCAGAAATTGAATTCACATTGACATCAACCATGCTCAATATGATTCAAAAGACTTCTTCAGTTCTACGTGCAACTGACCTTCAAATCGTTGGTGATGGTAGCAAGATGGTTATCCAAGTTGGTGATAAAAAGAATGCCACTGGTAATACATATAATGCTCAAGTCGGTAGCACTGACAAAGAGTTTAAGGTAAATCTAAAGGTAGAAAACCTAAAGATGCTTCCTGGTGATTACCTTGTAAGTATTTCTAGCAAGAAAATCTCTCGCTTCAAAGCCACTTCCAGTGAGTTGGTATATTATGTTGCGGTAGAAGCTGACTCTGTATTCAGTTTCTAATTTGAGAGGGGACTTGCTCCCCTCACTTTTTTATATTATGGAGTTACTATGATTGAATCAAGAGATAATTTGTTCTTGTGGGTAGAGAAGTATCGTCCACAGAAGATCGATGAGTGTGTCCTTCCCGAAGCACTAAAGAAAACCTTCCATGAGTATATCGCTCAGGGAGAACTACCTACTTTCTTGTTCTGTGGTTCAGCTGGTGTAGGTAAAACCACTGTAGCCAAAGCACTGTGTAACGAGATCGGTGCTGAGTTCCTATTCATTAACGGATCTGAAGAATCTGGTATTGATGTTCTGCGAACTAAAATTAAATCCTTTGCATCATCGGTATCCCTTACCGATGCCAAGAAAGTTGTAATCCTTGACGAAGCGGATTACCTAAACCCCAACTCAACCCAACCAGCGTTGCGAGCATTCATTGAAGAATTCTCTGCCAACTGTCGCTTCATCTTTACTTGTAACTACAAGAATCGAATCATTGAGCCTCTGCATAGTCGTTGTGCAGTTATTGACTTCAAGATCGATAACAAAGACAAACAAGAAACCATGGGTGCATTCTTTAAGCGTGCAGTCCAGATTCTAAAGCAAGAGAACATTGATTTTGATTCCAAGGTGGTTGCCGAAGTAGTGGCGAAACACTTCCCAGATTACCGTAGGGTTCTGAATGAACTTCAACGCTATTCTGTTTCTGGTAAGATTGACACTGGCATTCTAGTCAATGTTGGTGAAGAGTCATACAAAGAACTCATGAAGAATCTGCGTGACAAGAACTTCACTGAAGTACGTAAGTGGGTGGGTAAGAACTCTGATATGGATTCAGTTGGTTTGTTTCGTGAACTTTATGATAACGCAAGTACACTTCTTGAACAATCCAGCATTCCTCAATTGGTAATCACACTTGCTGACTATCAATACAAAGCAGCATTCGTTGCTGACCATGAGCTAAATACTATGGCAGCATTGACAGAGATAATGGCAAACTGCAAATTCAAATAAGGAGTAATCATGGAAATTATCTTGATGCTACTTGTCATGGTGGTTTGTTTTGTTTCTGGTTGGATTGCAAGAGAGATGGCTGCTGCACGTAGAATAGATCGTCTCATGGAATCTGTTCAGGTTGACATCAAAGAAAAGATTGAAGAAGAACTAGAGAATCTTATTCCAATTAAGATTGAGTATGATAACTCTACATTCTTTGTTTACAATAATGATGATCACACGTTCATGGCTCAGGGAGCAACACGTAAAGAACTTGAGACTAATCTGGAGAAAAGATTTCCAGGTAAAAGATTTGCCGCACGTCAAGAGAATTTGAAAGACGTGGGGTTTAATAAATGAGTCCATTCGATTTTTTAAATGCAATAAATGATAACAAGAAGGATCTGTTTGAAGATCCCCAAGCAGAGAAAGACTATTCTGCTTTTATGGTAAATAGAGGTCTGTCATATTTTCCTGACACCATCCTTTATGCTAACGAGATGAATCGTTTCCCAGCGATTCCTAAGTCTTGGCAATTTTACTTTTTCCTAAATACTATACCAAAGAAGAAAAGGTTTAGTAAATGGGCTAAGAAAGATGCCGAGACTAAATCTCTTCAACTCATTAAGGAATACTATGGCTATTCCTTTGAGAAGGCGAAAGAGGCATTGAGCGTCCTTTCGGTTGAGCAGTTGAGCATAATTGAAGAAAAATTACAAAAAGGTGGAAAATAATGACTGTTGAAATGATATACTACGACTGGACGCCAGAGTCCATGCTTGAAGTGACTTTGCCAGAACCAGATAACTTTCTCAAGGTTCGCGAGACACTTACTCGCATCGGAATCGCTTCCAGAAAAGAAAACAAACTATACCAGTCTTGTCACATATTGCACAAGCAGGGTAGGTATTTCATCGTACATTTTAAAGAACTCTTTGCCTTGGATGGCAAGGAATCGAATATCACGTCTGGTGATATTGAACGTAGGAATGCAATTGCGGCATTGCTTCAGGATTGGGAACTATTAAATATTATAGCCTCAGCCAAAGCAGAGCCAAAAGCATCTCTCTCTCAGATTAAGGTTGTATCTTATAAAGAGAAAGAGCAATGGGAACTTGTTCCTAAATATAACATCGGTAAGAAAATTACTACTAAATAATTTTATATAAGAGGATTCTATGATCAAACTTGACTTGACAGTAAACGAAATTAACACTATTCTGCGCTCATTAAGCAAGCATCCTTTCGAGGAAATTGCAAACTTAATCGGTAAGATTAAAACTCAAGGTGACCCACAAGTCGCTGAGATTGAAAAACAGTTGGCTGAGTCTAAAGCAGAACAACCAGCTGAATAAATAAAAGGTATTCATTAGATACAAATAATGATTTTCATTAGGGACTTATCGCCCATCGTGGGATAAGTAGTAGTGTCCAATAAGGACATTAACTAAGGAGATGATTATGTGGACTAAACCAGAAGCAATAGAAATGCGTTATGGATTCGAAGTTACAATGTACGTAATGAATCGATAAATAGTATTATCCCAGGGATGGGAAGATAGGTTGGTAACCTATTCAATCACTACCAAGAATTCACCTTAGGACCGCTAAGTTACGAATCGTGGTAAAGCTGACAGTACGTTAAGCTGTCGCTGGAACTAGTAACCAGCAACCCTCTACGCCCATTTGGGGTAGAGTTATTTTAAAACTCGCTTAATAGGAGAAAACTATGGGAAACAATATCCCTTTGCTATTTGGTCCAGGCTTTAAGGACTTCGACAAATTCTTTGTCGGTTTCGAAGACACTGCAAAACAACTACAAACTTTGCACGCTGATCTGACGAAAAACATTCCAAACTATCCACCATACAACATTCGTAAGAATGATGAGAACTCATACACAATCGAATTGGCAGTTGCTGGTTTCGGTGAGTCTGAGATCGACATCACTATCGATGGTGGTAAGTTAATTGTTAAAGGTAATGTTGACGCAACTACTGATGCACCAGAAGAAAACTTCTTGTTCAAAGGTATCGCTACACGTGCCTTCACTCGTGCCTTTGCTATCGATGATCACATCGAAGTTAAGAACGCAGAACTATTCAATGGTATGCTTAAGATCGCTTTGGAGCGTTTAGTTCCAGAAGAAGCAAAGCCAAAGAAAGTTCCAGTGAAGACTTCCAAGGGTAAACAATTCCTATCGGAGAGCGATTATGACAAAGCTGCTGAACAACTTTAAGAATATCGTTCTTGGTATCTCTGAAGGTATCCAGATGTTCAAAGCCTATAAAGTAGGTAAGGTAAAATGAGCACTTCTGTAACATTAAAGAATCTTGAGAGTGCGTTGGCTGGTGAGTCAATGGCACATATTAAGTATCGCTACTTTGCAAAGATTGCTCGTGAAGAAGGTTTCGAAGATGTTGCAAAACACTTTGAACATACCGCTGATCAAGAAATCAAACATGCATGGAGTCATCTTGAATTGTTAATCGGTAAGCCATCCACTAAGGAATGTTTACAGAAAGCAATTGATGGAGAGACTTATGAGTATACAGAAATGTATCCACAGTTTGAAGCAATTGCAGTTTCAGAAGGAAATCTACATGCAGAAAAAGAAATGCGTGGACAGATTCAAGAATCTTTTGAACATGCAGAAGCATTCAAAGCTGTGTTGGCAAAAGCAGAAAAGCGTTTTAATGCTTTGAAGAAAGTGGAAGAGCGTCATGCTAATGCTTACAAACAAGTCTTGGGAGGTTTATAATGGAACATGTATGCGTAGTCTGTGGTCACGTCCATGATGAAGCAACCGAAGGTAAGTGGGATGAACTTCCTGCTGACTTTGAATGCCCAGAGTGTGGTGTTGGCAAAGATGAATACGAAATGATCTAAATCGTACGAACATTAGGGGGACTTCGGTTCCCCTAAATAGTTTGTATGAAAGCAAAATTGTCTCCAAACCTAATATCGTTCGTAACAATACGACGTGGGGATTGGGTCATGAAGATTTCAGTTTACAGAACTAAAGAAGTGTTGGTTGTTGCTCAACATTATTTTGAAACCGAGAAGTTTGATATAAGACACTTCCATGATCAGAATGAAGCAGCAGATTATATTGAATTTTTAGCAAAGGATGAATCGTGAATATAAAAGTTTTTAAGATGATGAATGGTGAAGAGATAATCGGTGCTGTTACTGCTGGTTCCGAGGTTGGATATTTCTTGGAGAATCCAGCAACAATTATGGTTCAACAAAATGAACAGGGACAAGTTGGAGTAGGACTTGCTCCGTATATGCCATATGTTCAGGGTAAGGTTTACATCTATAAATCAGCCATCTCCTCAGAAGGTGACCCAGAGCCAAAGATGGCTAAAGAATACAATCGTATCTTTGGCTCAGGTATTGAGGTTGTCCCAGCCAGTGCCCTAAGTGGGCTCAAGATAGTCTCCTAAAGACCCTCTAGGACGTCCGTAGGGACGTTTTTAGGCTCTCCTCGGGGGTTTACCCACCCCTACCAGCCCAGCGTCTCCTAGGCTCTTTAAACCCCTCAAAAGAGGGGTTTTTCTCATTCTAAATCAACAACTTACGTGCTCCCTATAGGGGGAGGATTCCCCTCAGATCCGTAGGGGATTGCAGGAATCCCTTTACTTT
>Ga0209191_1000264_pt1 | contig 41732 bp, 46 predicted proteins | sample S_130626_EF_Meta_FD_187320 | JGI IMG/M metagenome (GOLD analysis project Ga0209191, IMG submission 187320) | Freshwater microbial communities from Lake Simoncouche, Canada to study carbon cycling - S_130626_EF_MetaG (SPAdes) (version 2) | ecosystem: Environmental > Aquatic > Freshwater > Lake ...
GTTTCGAAAGTCACATAATTTACTTGAAGACATCTTCTGTCTCTTTTGATCTCTTTTTTCTCTAATCCATGCCAAGTATCAGGACCGCTTGTAAAAACATATCCATAATTATTTTTATAAGGAACAGTTTTTACTAACTTTAAATTCTTATCATAGAAATCTGTGCCCAACTCTTCAGATTCATAATTATCTGGATTTGCAAATAATAGGCAGGACATTAATTTTTCTTTAATGTCGCAATGGGGTTTTAGCCAAAAACCAACTCTATCAGCTATAATTTCAACTCGCACATAAGCTTTGCTTAAATCTTTTTTAATTTTTGAACCAACATATTGAGCTGTTTCCATTTTACATAATTCATCGATAAATTTTTTTAAATGCGGATAGTCTTTATAATTATCCTTTGTAACAAATTCTCTTATCTTTCCTGCTTTTCCACCGGTTGGATCTCCAGATCTATATGTCCCTGCACCACCATCTACTGCTCTAGTGCCATCAAAATCAATTTTAATTTCCGGGACTTTCGCCTCACAAATTTCTTTTATTTGTCCGTCAGTTAAAGGTTCGGTTAACTCCCAGTGATCAAATGGATAGTTCGAATAAGCTGATTTATTTTGAAATGATTTTAAAAAACTCATTAATATTAATTTAACCTTTCTTTTATTATTCTCGCAATACGTTTTGTCTCGTCTAATTCTGGATAACTCCAATTATCAATATTTTCTCCTAAAAATTTAATAATCCCCTTCTCTCTAAAACTATTAAGAAAATACTCAAACCTATTATTTCTTCTCTTGGCCTTCATTTTAGCCACAAATATTGGCTTTTGTGTGATCGCGCACTCAGAAATCATTGAAGTAGAATCGCAAGTTACAATAATTTTTTGTGATAATTTCAGAGCTGATAAATAAAATTCTTTACTAACAAAATCAATAATAACCGCAGAATTTAAAAAAAACTTTTTAGCAAAATCAATAATATTGTCTGGTGTTCTTCTTGATCTAACAAGAATTAATTTAAAACCTTTGTCTAAAAAATTATCCTTTATTGATAAAAAAATATTTCCAAGATCAATCTCGTTAAAATCATAATATCTATTAGGGCCTCCCAAGATTAAAGAAACAATCTTGTCTTTTTCAGATAAATTATATTTTGAGAAAAAATTATTACTATTATCAATCTCTTGTTTAGTAATATAATGAAGAGCTCCAAACGTGCTTAATACGTTGCTTCCTTTTATTTGATCATGCTCCGGAGCAACAATTAAATCAAAATTTGAAAAATTAACTTTAGGGTTCTGAATATGAATATTGAATAAATTCTTATTATTTCTTTTTAAAAACAAAGAAGAAATAATACTATTTTTTCCGCATGAAATCAGGACCTGATCCTCTATTTGCTCTGGAATTTTTCCATCAATAACAAATTTGCTAACAGGAACTAAGTTTATAGGAAAGTATCTCCAGGGTTTTTTTAAATTTACAAAACAATGATTAAAATCCAATTTTAAAGCTTTTGCTAAACCTTCTACTTGGCTCACCATTCCATGAGCTCCCTCTGTTAATAATAATGCTTTAAAATATCTCATTGTTTAAAATGATAATTAATTATAAGTATTATAAATTAAAATCTACAATGAATGTCGATAAAATAAATAAAGTAATTATTATTGGATCTGGTCCTGCCGGATATACAGCTGCAATTTATGCTGCAAGAGCAATGCTTGAACCAGTTTTGATTGCCGGTTCCCAGCCAGGTGGTCAATTAACGATCACTACTGATGTTGAAAATTTTCCAGGTTTTGCAGATGTAATTCAGGGTCCTTGGTTAATGGAACAAATGAAAGAGCAAGCGCTAAAAGTTGGAACAAAATTCATTGAAGATCACATCTCTACAGTTAATTTTAATAAAAAACCTTTTGAAATAATTGGAGACTCTGGAACTCATTATTTTGCTGAAAGCGTTATTATTTCAACTGGCGCACAGGCAAGATGGTTGAATTTAGATTCGGAAGAAAAATATAAAGGATTTGGTGTTTCTGCCTGCGCAACTTGTGACGGATTCTTTTATAAAAATAAAGATGTCGTTGTTGTCGGGGGTGGAAATTCTGCAGTTGAGGAATCTTTATTCCTTACTAATTTTGCAAAAAAAATAACACTAGTTCACAGAAAAAGTGAATTAAAAGCAGAGAAATTATTACAAAAAAAATTATTTTCTAATCCTAAAATTAATGTGATTTGGGATAGCGTTGTTTCAGAAATTATTGGAACAGAAAATCCTAAAGGAGTGACTGCCGTTAAATTAAAAAATATCAAAACAAATACCGTCACAGAACTTCAAACTCATGGACTTTTTGTTGCAATTGGACATGATCCAGCAACAGCTTTGTTTAAAGGGCAAATTAATATGGATGGCAGTGGTTACTTAATAACTCAGCCGGATTCTACAAAAACTAATATACCCGGAGTATTTGCTGCTGGAGACGTTAAAGATAAGATCTACAGACAAGCTGTTACCGCTGCCGGAATGGGATGTATGGCTGCTCTTGAGGCTGAAAAGTATCTATCTAATCACTAAGACTATTTTAAACTTTCGCAAAAACTTTTAATTTTTATTACAGCCTTCTCTAAAATCTGCATAGAAGTTGCATAAGAGATTCTAAAATAACCTTCTAACCCAAAAGCTGAACCCTGAACAATTGCAACTCCTGTTTCTTCTAATAGGTAAGTCGCAAAATCAGTATCGTTTTTAATAATCTTTCCACTAGATGTTTTTTTATTCATTAATTTTTTACAATTTGGAAAAACATAAAATGCGCCTTCAGGATTAACGCAGGTTAATCCTTTAATATTGTTTAAAGCATTAACAACAAAATCTCTTCTTTTTTTAAACTCTAAAGCTCTAGGATTAATAAAGCTCTGATCACCATTTAAAGCCTCGACAGCGGCTGCCTGGCTAACAGAAGATGGATTGGTTGTAGATTGAGATTGAATTTTTTGTATTGCTTTGATCAATTCTTTTGGACCAGCAGCATAACCAATTCTCCACCCTGTCATTGCGTAAGCTTTACTTACGCCATTTACAACTAAAGTTCTGTCTTTTAAAGAATCGTCTATTTCTAAAATATTTACAAATCTTGAATCATTTGCACCTTTGTCTTGGTAAAGAATGTGTTCGTAAATATCATCTGTTAAAATATTTACATGCTTATGTTTTTTTAAAACTTTAACTAATTCAGTAAGTTCTGATCTTGAATAACACATCCCGGTTGGATTACCTGGTGAGTTTAAAATAAACCATTTTGTTTTATTGGTTATTAATTTATCAAGCTGATCAGCAGAAATTTTAAAATGACTTTGTTCATCACATTCTACAAATTTTGGCGTTCCTCCAGCTAATAAAACCATATCAGGATACGAAACCCAATAAGGCGCTGGAATAATAACTTCATCCCCCGGATTAATAGTTGCAAGAATGCAGTTATAAATTACCTGCTTACCTCCTGTGCCAACTGTAATATTGTCTACATCAAAACTTAAATTATTTTCTCTTTTAAATTTATTAACAATTGCCTTTTTTAACTCTGGAGTTCCATCAACGGCTGTATACTTTGTTTGACCTTCTTTAATAGCTTTAATTGCCGCAGCTTTTATATTGTCCGGCGTGTCAAAATCTGGCTCACCCGAAGCTAACGCTATTACTTCTTTTCCACTTTCTTTTAACAGTCTAGCTTTCTGCGTAATTGCAATTGTAGGAGATTCTTTTATTCTCGATAAAGAAGTTGATAGTATAGACATCTAAATTAATTATATTTTGGAATATGCAAAATCTTTCGGAAACTAATATATTAGAAAAATCAAATACGAAAGGACTTTCTTCAAAAAAATTAGAAGGTGGAAAAAAATTTCAACTAATAACTGAATACACTCCTGCGGGTGACCAGCCAAAGGCTATTTCTTTTTTAAAAACAGAAATATTAAACAACAAAAAAAATCAAGTTTTGCTTGGTGTGACTGGTTCTGGAAAAACTTTTACAATGGCCAAAATCATCGAAGAATTAAATCGCCCAGCCCTAATTCTTGCTCCTAATAAAACTTTAGCTGCCCAATTATATGGCGAAATGAAAAATTTTTTTCCTCATAACGCGGTTGAATACTTTGTTTCTTATTATGATTACTACACTCCAGAAGCTTACGTTCCAAGATCAGACACTTATATAGAAAAAGAAGCTTCTATTAATGAACAGATAGATAGAATGAGACATTCGGCTACCAGATCTCTCTTGGAAAGAGATGATGTTATTATTGTTTCAAGCGTGTCTTGTATTTACGGATTAGGATCTGTCGACTCTTACAGTAAAATGACTTTGATTTTTAAAAAGAATGAAAATTATGAAAGAGATAAAATTATTAAAGGACTTGTTGAGCTTCAATACAAAAGAAATGATCAAAATTTTCATAGAGGAACATTTAGGGTTAGAGGAGAAAATATAGAAGTTTTCCCATCTCATTATGAAGATGAGGCATGGAGAATTACAATTGAAGATAATAAAATAACTCAAATAAAGTCCTTTGATCCACTGACTGGAGCTGACAATAAAGAAATTAATTTAATAAAATTATATGGAAATAGTCACTATATCACTCCTAGACCAACAGTAGAAAAAGCAATTAAAGAAATAAAAAAAGAATTAGTTGTTACTTTAGAAAAATTTAGAAATGAAAAAAAACTTTTAGAAGCACAAAGGCTAGAAGAGAGAACTAGATATGATCTCGAAATGATTGAAGCCACAGGAAGTTGCGCTGGAATAGAAAATTATTCAAGATTTTTATCTGGAAGAAATCCTGGTGAACCACCTCCGACGTTATTTGAATATCTTCCTGACAACTGTTTGGTATTTGTTGATGAAAGCCACGTTACTATTCCTCAATTAAATGGGATGTACAAAGGAGATTATACTAGAAAAAAAACTTTATCGGATTACGGCTTTAGACTTCCTTCTTGTATGGACAATAGACCATTAAAATTTGAAGAGTGGGATATGATGAGACCTCAAACAATTTTTGTTTCTGCAACTCCAAGTGAATGGGAATTAAAACAAAGCAAAGGAGTTTTTGCAGAACAAATTATAAGACCAACTGGACTTATAGACCCTCCAATTTTTATTAGACCCGCAAAAAATCAAGTAGATGACCTATTGAATGAATGCATTACCGTTTCTAAAAATAATCAAAGAATACTAGTTACTACGCTTACAAAAAAAATGGCTGAAGATTTGACTGAATATCTGGACGAAAACGGAGTTAAAGTTCGTTATATGCATTCTGACATTGATACACTTGAGAGAATAGAAATTATAAGAGACTTAAGGCTTGGTGTATTCGATGTTTTGATTGGCATTAATCTTTTAAGAGAAGGATTGGACATACCTGAGTGCGCTCTTGTTGCGATTTTAGATGCTGATAAAGAAGGCTTCCTAAGATCCGAAAGATCGTTAATACAAACTATCGGTAGAGCGGCTAGAAATGTTGATGGCAAAGTTATTTTGTATGCAGATAAAGAAACGGAAAGTATTAAAAAAGCTATCAATGAAACTAACAGGAGAAGAACTAAACAAATTGAATATAATAAAAAAAATAAAATAACGGCTCAATCAATCAAATCAAAAATTAATGACATTTTGGAAGGGGTTTTTGAGAAAGATTATGTTACTTTTGATAATGACATTCCTATTGGCGATAATCTTAAAAAACATTTAAAAATGCTGGAAAAAGAAATGAAAAGAGCTGCTGACAACTTAGAATTTGAACAGGCGGCAAAAATAAGAGATGAAATAAGAAAACTTCAGGAACGAGAATTGGAAATTAATATGAGTAGTAAAATTAAAGTTTATAACGACGATGTAAAAAAAGAATTAATAGGAAGATCAACGCAGGGTAAGGCTGGGATGATTGCTAAAAAAAAAAGATAAAATGAATAAAAATATTTTGATTACAGGATCCTCTCAAAGAATTGGTAAAGAACTATGTCTATATTTTGCAAAAATGGGATGGAATATTGCTATTCATTTTAATAAATCAAAAAAACAAGCAATCACACTTAAAAAAGAAATAGAAAAATACGGTGCAAAGTGTGTTTATATTCAAGGTAATCTTTTAAATACAAAAACAATAAAAAAAATAATCACTTCAGCAAAGAAAAGTTTAGGAAATATTGATTGCATAATTAATAACGCTTCTATTTTTAATAGCGATAATATTTTAAACTTTAACGAAAAAAGTTGGAACGAACATATAAAAATTAATCTTTTAGCTCCAGCTACTTTTATTAAAGAATTTTCTAAAATTAAAAATCTATCTGAAAATAAATCCATTATAAATATTCTTGACCAGAGAATATTTAAACTAACTCCATATTTCTTTTCATACACTATTAGTAAAACCGGATTACACACAATAACAAAAACTGCAGCTATGAAATTAGCGCCAACAATCAGGGTTAATGCAATTGCTCCTGGTCCCGTCCTTAAAAACAAAAGACAAACTCAAAAGCATTTTAATAAACAATCAAAAAATACCTTGCTTAGTAAGGCTGTTAAAATTGAAGACATATGTAAAACTGCTTATCTTTTAGCAAATAGCGAAACAATTACCGGCCAAGTCATTGCTGTAGATAGCGGACAAAGTCTTAATTGGAAAACTCCTGATATCATTGGAACTAATGAATAAGACAAATATTATAAAACTTTTCGAGGATAAAAAAAAAAAATCTAAAGAAATAATTTTCATTAAAAATTATACGTGCAAGGCAATTATTGGTTATCATGCTTTTGAGAAGACTAAGCCTCAAAAGTTAAGATTTAATGTTGAAATTTTAAGCAAGCAAAAAAAAGTAATTGATGGAAATCTTAATTCAGTGCTTAATTATGAGGAAATTATTAACAAAATAAATTTTTTTCTAAAAAAAAAATATAATTTTTTAGAATCTTTCGCAAATGATTTTATTTATGAAATTTTTAAGAATAAAAATGTTCTTAATATCAAAATAAAAATTGAAAAACTTAATATAATTAAAAATACTGAATCTGTGGGAATAGAATTCTTTAAAACAAAAAATGATTATGAAAAACTTTGAACAAGGAAAGCAAATCATAAAAAATATAATTCAATTTCTTCCTAATGGTCCTGGTGTTTATAAAATGCTAGATGATAAAAATGCCATTATTTATGTGGGAAAAGCAAAGAACTTACCCAATAGAATAAATAGCTACATTTCGTCTTCTTATTTGCCTATCAGAACAGAAAGAATGATTTCTAGCACAAAAAATCTAGAATTCATTGCAACGCAAAATGAAGCGGAAGCATTATTACTTGAGGCTAATCTAATAAAAAAAAATCAACCTCGATATAATATATTATTAAAAGATGACAAATCTTTTCCTTATATTCAGCTAACAAAGTCTCATAAATTTCCTCAACTGACCAAGTTTAGAGGTAAACAAAATAAAAATGATATATTTTTTGGTCCTTTCGCATCTCCAAGTTCGGCAAGTTGGACAATTAAAACATTACAAAAAGTATTCTTATTAAGAGTGTGCGACGATTCAATTTTTAATAATAGAAAGAGACCATGCATTTTACATCAAATTAAAAGATGCTCAGCGCCATGCACAAATGAAATTAGTGAAAAAGATTATAGTAATCTTGTTTTAGACAGTATTAATTTTTTAAATGGAAAATCGGCCCTTATACAAAAAAAACTTTCTAAAGAAATGGAAAATGAAAGTGAAAAATTTAACTATGAAAAAGCAGCGATAATTAGAGATAGAATAAAAGCATTAACTCAAATTCAATCATCTCAACAGATTAATAAAAATAATTTTAATAATGCAGATTTAGTTGTTGCATTTCAAAAAAACAATATTACTTGCATTGAAGTATTTTTTTATAGATCAAAACAAAACTGGGGTAATCAAGCTTTTTTTCCAAAGCATGATAAAGACGATAATATAGACGACATTATTTATTCTTTTCTGATTCAATTCTATGAAAATAAAATCCCTCCAGAAGAGATTGTACTAAATAAAAAAATTAAAGATTTAGATCTGATTAAAACTGCTCTAGAAAAAAAATATAATAAAAAAATTAACATAAAAACTGCAAAAAATAATAATGAAGAACTTTCTATAAAATTAGCTATCAAGAATGCACAATTGGCTCTAGATAAAAAACTACTAGAGAATGAAAATAATGATCATTTTTTGTCATTAATTAACCAAGAATTTAATTTGGGTTTTAACCCAGGCCTGATCGAAGTTTACGATAATAGTCATGTTCAAGGACTTAATGCTGTTGGGGCTTTTGTTGTATTTGGAAAAAATGGATTTATTAAAAGAAAATATAGAAAATTTAATATATCAAAAACAAACATTAATCCTGGAGATGATTATGGAATGTTAAAAGAAGTTCTTTCTAGAAGATTTGCAAAAATTAAATCAAATAATGAAGACGAATTTCCTGACTTAATTATAATTGATGGTGGCAAAGGTCATTACAGTGTAGCTAGAAAAGTTTTAGATGAACTCGGCTATTTTAGTCTTAACATGATAGCAATTGCAAAAGGCGAGAGAAGAAATCAAGGTGATGAAACTTTTTATTACAATAATAAAAAAATCAAAATTAACAATAATGTTTTGCTATTTTTCTTACAAAGATTACGTGATGAAGCTCACAGATTTGCTATCTTTTCACATAGAATTAATAGAAAGAATACTTTTACTCAATCAGCGCTTGATAAGATTGAAGGAATTGGAAAAAGAAGAAAGAAATTACTGTTAAATCACTTTGGATCTGTAAAATTAATAGAGAACGCAAGCATCGAAGATATAAAAAAAATAGATGGTATAAGTGATTTAGTTGCTAATAAAATCTATAATTTTTTTAATAAAAATAGTTTAATATCTAAAAAATGAAAATTCCCAATATTTTAACAATCGGCCGAATTCTTATTGCTCCGATATTAGTAATTGTTTTTTATTTTCCTGGAGAATTAAGTGATTGGTTGTCTTGTGTAATATTTGTCATAGCTGCTTTTACTGATTATCTTGATGGATTTTTTGCAAGATTATATAAACAACAATCAAAATTTGGTGAATTACTAGACCCAATCGCAGATAAAGTTTTGGTTGCAACCGCCCTTTCACTTTTAATAATGGGTCAAATCATCAAAGGTCCTCATGTAGTGGCTGCAATTATAATAATAACAAGAGAAATTTTAATTTCAGGATTAAGAGAGTTTTTAGCAAAAGCACAAATTTATATTCCTGTAACAAATTTATCTAAAGGCAAAACCGTAATACAAATGATAGCTATTTCTATTTTATTAGCAGGAAGTAGTGGGGATAAATTTTTATTTGATTATGGAATCCAATTAGGAATATATTTACTTTGGATGTCTGCAATATTAACACTTTGGACAGGATACGCTTACTTAAGAAAAGGAATAGATCTTATAGATTAATTAGTCTTATTAATTTTTATTAACTAATTTTGAATAATCATCGTCTAGCTTTTTAATCATATCAACCACGGTAAATTTAACATCTCCAATTTGAGATACTGGTGTCACCTCAGCTGCGGTGCCAGTTAAAAAACAACCATCAAATTTATTGAGTTCATCAAGTTTTATTTTTCTTTCTAAAACTTTAATCTGAAGTTGTTTTGCAATTCCTATAATAGATCTTCTGGTAATTCCGTCTAAAAAAGAATCTGCAATTGGAGTGTGAATTTCATTATTCTTAGTATTAATAAAAAAAATATTTGCTCCTGTGGCTTCAGCTATATTGCCTTGATAATCCATCATTAATGCATCGTGATAACCATTTTTCTCAGCTTCATGTTTGGACAAAGTTGAAATCATATATAAACCGGAAGCTTTTGTGTCCCACGGAATAGAATCTGGCGCTGGTTTTTTCCATTTAGAGATACCCAGTCTAATTCCTTTAATTTTAATTTGCGGATCAAAATAAGAGCCCCACTCCCATGTTGCTATAGCTAAATGAATCTGACTTTTTTGTGCGGATATAGCCATCATTTCGCTTCCTCTCCATACAACTGGTCTCACATAACCACTCTTAACATTTTGTACAGAAATTATTTCTTTACATGCGTTGTCTATTTCTTCTGCGGAAAAAGGTATCTTCATACCCATTCTGTCTGCCGAATGAATTAGTCTATTTGTATGCTCTCTTAATTTAAAAATTTCTCCATTATAAACACGTTCACCCTCGAACACACAGCTAGCATAATGAAGTCCATGGCTAAGAATATGTAAATTAGCTTCTTTCCAGTCTACTAATTTACCGTTGTACCAAATTTTTCCTGATCTTTTATCAAAAGGGATTGGATCCATTAAAATTTAAAGTAGTAAATAATTAAAATTGTATTGGTAAATAAGTAAAGTAGATATGTCAATAAAACTGACATACAATATAATTTTAAAATGAAAGATCTTTTATATTTAAGAGAAAAAAGTTTAAAAGAAATTATAGAACTTATTTTTCAAGCATATATAGATTCATATTCAGATCCACATGAAGTTTTAAAAAAAAATTCTTTTGGTAGAGCGCATCATAGACTTCTTTGTATTATAGAAGGAAATCCTAACATCAGCATTGCTGATATATTAAGAAAATTAAAAATTACTAAACAAAGTTTAAGTAGAGTTCTACAAGATCTAATAAAAAAAAATATTATATCCCAAAAAAAAGGAACCAAAGACGGTAGGCAAAGAGAGTTGGTTCTAACCGAAAAAGGAATAAAACTCTGCGATGAAATATTTATTAAACAAAAAAAAAGAATAATTAATGCTCTTAAAAATTCAAGTTCAGACGAAGTTTCAAATTTTAAATCAATAATGCAAAAAATAATTCATGGATAATTCAAAAATACATATTTTAATTGTTGATGATGATGACAAAATAAGAGATCTATTAAAACAATATTTAAAAAATAATAATTTTTTTGTATCTACAGCAATCAACGCATCTGATGCTGAAGAAAAATTAAAAATTGTTAAATTTGATCTAGCAATTATTGATATAATGATGCCAGGCAAAGATGGCTTGCAACTTACTAAGGAAATTAGAGAAAAAATTGATTTACCAATAATTCTTCTTACAGCTAAAGGCGAAGCGGAAGATAGAGTGAGAGGATTAGAATTGGGAGCCGAAGATTATTTACCAAAACCTTTTGAGCCGAAAGAGCTTTTGCTAAGAATTAAAAATGTAATTAAAAGAATTAAAAAAGATAAACATATAATAACTACTATTAAGATAGGAAAAGCTAATATTAATATTAAAAAAATGGAAATTCAAAAAGATAAAAAAATAATAAAAATTAATGCCAGCGAAAAAATTCTATTAGAAAACATGATTAGTTCTGCCGGAAAGATATTTTCTAGAGAAGAAATATCAAAAATTACAAACTTAACACAAGAAAGAAGCATAGATGTTTTGGTTACAAGACTAAGACAAAAAATTGAACCAGATCCCAAAAATCCAAAGTATTTACAAACAGTCCGTGGTACCGGCTATGTTTTGTGGCTAGATTGAAATGCTAAGAAAAATATTTCCCCGAACTTTACTTTTTAGATCATTACTAATTGTAATAGCCCCAATAATACTTATTCAGATTGTCGTTGGAGGAGTTTTTTTTGATAGCATTTGGTATAAAACAAACAGGGGTTTAGTTAGATCTGCAGCTAACGAAATAAACACATTCTTAGCCCTCTACCCTGAATTTAAACAAAAAAATAAAAGTAATGAGTTAATTAATATTTATAAAGATAAAAGTGGCATAATAATTTCAATCAAAAAAGAAACTCAGCAACTTCCATCAACGGAAACAGTAAAGTGGTACAGTTTATATGACAAAATTGTCCTAGAAGAATTTTCAGATAAAATAAAAAATCCATACTGGCATAACGTTAGATTTAACAGTTCATTCGTTCAAGTATTGGTGCTGTTAAATAAGAATGAAGTTATTGAATTTTTAGTACCTAAATCAAAAATAAGATCTACATCAGGAAGAATTTTTGCACTTTGGATTACTGTGCCGTCATTAATATTTCTTTTTATTTCAATAATTTTTCTACGTAATCAAATAAGACCTATCGTTCTTCTTTCTCAGGCGGCAGAAAGATTTGGTAAAGGGCAATTTGATAGTGATTTTAAAGTATCGGGAGCTCTTGAGATTAGACAGGCTTCTTATGAATTTGAAAGAATGAAAAGAAGAATTCTAAAACACATTAGTCAAAGAACGGCTATGTTATCCGGTATTAGTCACGATCTAAAAACACCTCTAACCAGATTAAAATTACAAATCGAACTTTTAAACAAAAATCAAAAATTAAATTCTCTAAAAGAAGAAATTACCGAAATGGAGAAAATGATTAATGAATATCTTGATTTTGCGAGCAATCAATATTCGCAGCCTGTGGAAAAATTTAATATTGTCCAATTAATTCAGAATTTAATTGATAAAAGTTTTAAAAAAAATATTAAAATAAAGACTCCTAAAAATTTAATATTTTCTGGAAGAAAAAATTTAATTAGAAGATGTATTGCTAATATTATAAATAATTCCCAAAAATACTCGGACAATATTTTGATAACTTGCAAAAAAATAAAGAAAAATATTTTAATTAATATTGATGACGATGGCCCTGGAATTGCAGATGAGCACAAAGAAAAAGTATTTAGACCGTTTTATAGAGTGGATAAATCAAGATCTCTTAAAGATAGTAATGTCGGATTAGGTCTTTCCATTGTAGAAGATATTGTTAATTCTCATGGCGGCACTGTAAAACTATTAAACAATCCAAAAGGTAAAGGGCTAAGAGTTTCTTTATCTTTTCCTAACTAATTTTTTCAACCTCTCTATTTCTAAATTCAGTTTATTTATTTTGTTTTTTAATTCCCTCAAATCTTCCTGGGAAGAATTATTAAAATGATGCATGATTTTTTCTTTTTTGAACTGAATAATGTTACTTATTTCTTGCTTAATGTCTTTTGCAGTTAAAATCCCTAATTGAAATAAATTTACAAAATCATTAATAACTTTTTTATAATTATTCATGTATTCTTCTTGATAATATAGTTATAAATAATTCTAAGATTATTTAAATGTTTATTCACAATTTAAATCCAGTCATTATAAATTTTGGTTTTCTTGAGGTACGCTGGTACTCATTGGCTTACATTGTTGGCATATTCTTAGGTTTTTACTACGCAAAATATTTAATAAAAAAATACTGGGTTGAAGAAAAAATCAACATTCAAAATCTTGATAATTTTTTAATTTACCTAATCCTAGGAATTATTTTTGGAGGCAGAATTGGATATATTTTATTCTATAATTTTAATTATTACTCTCACAATCCCATTGAAATATTATTTTTATGGCAGGGAGGGATGTCTTTTCATGGTGGAGCCATTGGTGTTTTTATTGCTTCAATAATTTTTGCAAAAAAAAATAAAATTAAAATATTTGTCTTAACAGATATAATTGTCTGTGTTGCTTCGATAGGTATATTTCTCGGAAGAATTGCTAATTTCATAAATGGAGAATTATATGGAAAAAAAACTTTTTCTGATTACGGAGTGATATTTCCGAAAGTAGACATGGAACCAAGGCACCCATCGCAACTTTATGAAGCTATGCTTGAAGGTTTAATATTGTTCTTGTTATTAAATATTATCTTAAAATATAAAAAAAAATTATTTAACGGTGAATTATCTTGTTATTTTTTAATTTTTTATTCTGTATTTAGAATTATATCAGAAATGTTTAGGGAGCCAGACAAGCATATAGGCTATATAATTTTTAATTTATCTTTAGGAACTTGTATAAGTATATGTTTTTTAATCTTTGGAATAATTGCATTTAGAATAATTAAAGATGAATCGTATAGAAAAATTAATTAATAAAAAAAAATTTATTCCATTAAATCAATTTATTAATATTGCCTTATACGACAAAAAATTAGGCTACTATCAAAATAAAAAAATATTTGGCCGAGGTGGAGATTTTATAACATCTCCGCTGATATCTAGTATTTTTTCAGAAATGATATCAGTATGGATTGTATCTTATTGGATTTATTTAAAAAAACCAAAAAAAATTAACATATTAGAATTAGGTCCGGGCAATGGATTAATGATCAAGCAAATAATAAATTCAATTAAAAAAATTAAAACTTTTAATGCGGAGTTTAATGTTTATTTGCATGAAAAAAGTGCAAAATTAATAAAAATTCAAAAAAAAAACTTAAATGATTTCAAAAATATTATTTGGATTAAAAATATTAATAAAGTCAATCAAGATCCAACAATAATTGTAGCAAATGAATTTTTTGATGCATTTCCTATAAAACAATTTTTTAAAGAAAAAAATAATTGGTATGAACAATGCGTAGCTTTTAAAAATAACAGTAAAAAAAATATTACTTATTACAAAAATAAAATTAATAACAATTCTCTAAAAAAATATTCAAACTTTTGTAATATTAATAAAAGCAAAATTTTAGAATACCCAGTCGATATCGAAACATATCTTAATTCAATATCTAGGATTATAAAAAAGAATAATGGAATCTTTTTAATGTTCGATTACGGCTATTCAGATATTCTTGGAAAAAATACTATTAAAGCAATAAAAAAACACAAGACTGTCGATTTGCTAAAAGAATATACTGATTGCGATATTACTTTTGACATTAATTTCAATATACTAAAAAATATTTTTAAAAAAAATAATATCCAGAATATTGGAATTGTATCCCAAAATTTTTTTTTACAAAAATTAGGAATTATGGAAAGAGCAGATCAAATAATCAAAAAGCAAGACGCTATAACTAGTAAAAATTTAATTCTAAGCATTAATAAACTAATAAATCCAAAAGAAATGGGAAATGCTTTTCATGCGCTGGCTTTTTCTAATAAAAATTGCAAATTTAATCTTGGATTTATTTAATGATTTTTTATTCAAAAAAAATTAACAAAATAAATGGTTTGAAGAGTTTTTTTTTCACAAGAAAAAACGGTATATCTAAAGGAATTTACAAAAGCTTAAACTGCGGATTAGGGTCTAATGATAAGAAAAAAATTGTTAAAAATAATATTTCAATTGTTGCAAAAAAAATTGGCTGCAAATTAAGTAGGCTAATTATGTTAAAACAATATCATAGTAATAAAATAATCAATTTTGATAATTTTTTAGTAAAAAAAAGATACAAAGCTGATGGAATTATTACTTCAAATCCAGAATTTTCTTTTGGAATTTTAACTGCTGATTGCGTACCAATATTAGTTGCGGATAAAGAGAATAAAATAATAGCAGCTATTCATTCTGGATGGAAAGGTGCAAATTCTGGAATTATTGAAAATTTAATTAAAAAATTCCAAAAGAAAAAATCTAAAATATCAAACTTAATAGTGGCAATTGGACCTTGTATAGCAGAAAAAAATTATGAGGTAAAAGAAGACTTTGTAAAACAAATTAAAAATAGAAATTATGATTATAAAAAATATTTTACAAATAAGAATAAAAAAATTTACTTTAATCTTAGATTGTTTGTAAATAACAAATTTTTAAAACTAGGAATCCCAAAAAGAAATATTGATCATATTAATAAGGATACTTATAGCGATTATAAAAACTTTTTTAGTTACAGAAGATCTGTACATAATAATGAATCAGATTATGGAAGATGTATCTCTGTAATTTGTAGATATTAATTGATTAACTAATTATAAAATTATATAAAAACATCTCATGAAGATTGTATCTGGAACTAGCAGTATTTCTCTAAGCGATCAAATCTGTAAATATTTAAAAACAAAGCCAACTCAAAGAGATATTGTAAGATTCGCTGACTCAGAAGTCTACGTTGAGATTAAAGAAAATATGAGAGGTAACGATGTGTATTTAATACAATCAACTTCTTATCCTGCTAATGACAACATTATGGAATTGCTAATATGCATAGATTCTTTAAGAAGATCTTCGGCAAAAAATATAACAGCTGTCATTCCTTACTTTGGCTATGCAAGACAAGATAGAAAAGTTGTACCAAGATCTCCCATAAGCGCAAAATTAGTTGCAAACTTAATTACTAATGCTGGAGCGAATAGAGTTCTAACGATGGATCTTCACGCAAATCAAATTCAAGGGTTCTTTGATATTCCCGTTGATAATTTATACGCGGCTCCGGTTCTGTTAAAACATATTTTAAAAAATATTGGCACTAAAAATATTGTTTGTGTTGCTCCTGATGTTGGTGGAGTAGAAAGAGCAAGGGCCATTGGTAAACGATTGAATGCTGGTTTAGCCATCATTGATAAAAGAAGAGAACGTCCAGGACAATCTGAAGTTATGAATGTTATTGGTGAGGTTAAAAATAAAACTTGTATTATAATTGATGACTTAATCGATAGTGGCGGAACAATCTGCAACGCTGCTGATGCCTTGATAGAAAAAGGAGCAAAAGAGGTTTATTGTTACGTTGTTCACGGTGTTCTTACGGGCTCATCTATTGATAAAATTAAAAAATCTAAGATGAAAAAAATTGTTATCACTGACACAATTGATAATACAAAAAAAATTAAAGGAGTTTCTAAAATAGAGGTTGTTAGTATTGCACCGCTAATTGCTGAAGCTATCAAGCGAATATCTCAATCGACTTCAGTTTCCAGCTTATTCAAATAAATAACAATAACTTGTTTTTTTTTTGAAGTTAATATAAAACAAGCGATCTTGATTATATGGAAAATTTAAAACTCGAAGCATCAGAAAGAAAACTTAATACAAAAGGAGATCTTAAAAAATTAAGATTAGAAGGTTTTCTTCCAGGCATCTTATATGGTGATAAAGAGCAAAACTTACCTTTATCAGTTAAGAAAATATCAATTAAAAAAATGTTAGAGTCATCTAACTTTATGAGCTCTGTTATTGAAATGAGTATAGGTGGGTCAAAGCATAAAGTTCTAACTAAAGATATTAATTTTCATCCTCTAAATAATGAGCCGATACACATAGACTTTCAAAAGATTAAGGCCGGAACAAAAGTAACTGTTAATATTCCTGTAAAATTTATTAACAATGAAAATTGTCCAGGATTAAAAATGGGTGGCGTCTTAAACATTGTAAGACGAAAAATAGAATTAAGATGTGCTGCCGAAAATATTCCAGCTGAAATCGTAGTTGATTTAGCTAATAAAGAAATGAATGAAAGTATTCACATATCATCTGTAAAATTACCTGATGGAGCGAAACCTGTAATTAGTGATCGAGATTTTACTATAGCAACTATTGCAGCTCCTACAGTTGTTAAAGAGCCTGAACCGGCTGCTGCTGCTGCGGGTGATGCTGCTGCGGGTGATGCTGCCGCTCCAGCCGAAGGTGGAACTGCTGCTGCGGGTGATGCAAAAGCTGCTGATGGAAAAGCTAAACCTGGAGAAGCAGCGAAATCTCCTGATGCCGCTAAAAAACCTGCTGCTGCCGCACCTGCGGATAAAAAGAAATAACATCTAAATGTTATTATTTGCGGGGTTAGGGAATCCAGATCCAAAACATGCAAATAACAGACATAATGTAGGTTTCAAACTTATAGATGCTTTAAATAAAAATTTTGGACTCTCAAAACAAAAACCAAAATTTAAAGGTCTGCTAACTAACGGTCAAGTACAGGATAATAAAGTAATAGTAGTAAAGCCATTAACTTTTATGAATAATTCTGGAATGTGTATTAGAGAAATTACCGATTATCATAGAATTAAAACCAATAATATTTTTGTATTTCATGATGATATGGATATCGAAATTGGGAAAATAAAAACTAAAATTGGAGGAACTAGTGGCGGTCATAATGGCATTAAGTCAATAGATGACTCTATAGGCACTGATTATAACAGAATTAGAATTGGAATAGGTCATCCTGGTGACAAAGAATTAGTAGACAAACATGTTCTAAATGATTTCACCGAAGAGGAAAAAGTAACAATAGATCAGGTTATTAAGAAAATATTTAAAAATATAAATCTTCTTATAGAAAAAAAACTAGACGATTTTACTTCTAAAAGTAATCAATAAGTCTATATGAGTTTTAAATGTGGAATTGTAGGTTTGCCCAACGTTGGTAAATCAACGCTATTTAATGCTCTTACAAAATCTAAAAATGCTCAAGCAGCTAACTTTCCCTTTTGCACAATAGAACCAAATATTGGCGTTGTTACAGTTCCTGATGAAAGATTAGAAAAACTTTCAAATATTGCAAAATCTGAAAAGATTATTCCAACATACATAACATTTGTAGATATTGCGGGACTGGTAGCCGGGGCATCCAAAGGTGAAGGTTTAGGTAATAAATTTCTTGCAAACATTAGAGAAGTTGATGCTGTAATACATATGCTTAGATGTTTTGATTCAAGCGAAATACAAAATGTCAATAAAACAGTAGATCCTATAAGAGATTTAGAGACAGTAGAAACTGAAATGATGATTTCGGATTTAGAATCTGTTGAAAAAAGATTGTCTCAAAAAAAGAATAAAAATAACGAATTAAATAAAGAAACTTTTGAGATTTTAGAACATGTTTATGAATCTCTAAAAAAAGGAATCCGCCCAGATAAGTTGGAGGAAAAATTCGATAAAAAATTAATTAAAAATTTAGGTATTCTATCAACTAAACCCAGAATATTAGTCTGTAATGTAGATGAAAATAGTGTCAGCTCAGGCAATAATTATTCTGACAAAATAAAAGAGAAATTTAAAAATGATACAGTAGTAATTGTTTCTGCTGAAATTGAGCAACAAATTACTGAGCTGCAAGATTCTGAGGCTAGTGAATTTATGAAAGAAATTGGAATAAAAGAATCTGGATTGGATCAAATAATAAAAGCTGGATATAAAATCTTAAACTTAAGTACTTATTTTACCGTGGGTCCTAAAGAAACTCACGCATGGACTATTGAAAAAAACTGCAAAGCTCCTGACGCGGCTGAAGTTATTCACTCTGATTTTAAAAAAGGTTTCATTAAAGCTGAGGTTATATCTTACGTAGATTATATTCAATATATAGGAGAAGTCGGTGCTCGAGATAATGGAAAATTAAAGATCGAAGGAAAAGATTATGAAGTGGCCGATGGAGATGTCTTACACTTTAGGTTCAACACGTAACCAAATCTTTTTCTTAACAAGATAAACTAGTACTGTAAGAATTAATAAATAAACAACAGTCTTAAAGCCTATTCTTTTTCTAGCCTCTAAATGAGGTTCTGATGCCCAAGTTAAAAAAGTCACTACGTCTTTTGCAAGTTGCTCTTGTGTTGCAACGGTTCCATCTGAATAATTTACAGAATCTTTATTTAATGGTTGTGCCATTTTAATTTTATTACCTGACATATATTTATTGTAATATACACCGTCCTCCAGTTTTACGCCTTTTGGAGGTTTATCCTCATAACCCATTAGAATAGAATAAATATAATCTGGCCCGCCGGCTCTAGCTTTTACTAAAACTGACATATCAGGAGGATATGCGCCGCCATTTGCAGCTCTTGCTGCTTTTTCATTTGGAAATGGACTTGCAAATTTATCAGATGGTTTTCCAGGTCTTTTAAACATTTCTCCTTTGTCATTAGGACCATCTACAACTTCAACTTTTGATGCTATTGCTTTAACTTCTTCTTCTGAAAAACTTGGTCCTCCTACTTCTGATAAATTTCTATAACTTAAAAGATTCATTGAATGACAAGATGAGCAAACTTCTGTGTAAACTTGATAGCCTCTTTGAAGGGATGCTCTATCAAATTTTCCAAAAAAACCATCGAAAGACCAAGATTGCTTTAAAAGCTTCTCTTGTTTTTCTGCAGAAAAAGAATTCGAAATATTAAATATTAAAACTAAAAAAAATAATGAAAATTTTATTAAAGAACTCATATTTTTTTATTTAAAAAATTTTAAATGTTTTAATTTTTCCTTGTTTTTTCCAATCCTCATACTCATGAATGCTATTGGGCATAGGTAGAGTTTTCTCTGTTAATGACACTAAGGGAGCAATAATTAAAAAGAATGAAAACCAGTAAACAGTTCCTACTCTAGAAATTAAAACATAAATACCTTCTGCCGGCATTCCCCCTACGTACATTAGTATAAAAAAATCAAGAACGAATAAAAAAACGAACTGCTTCCATATAGGTCTAAAAACTGAAGATCGAACTTTAGACAAATCTAACCAAGGTAATAAACCCAAAACTGCAATACTGCTCACCATTGCAATAACTCCTAAAAGTTTATCAGGTATACTTCTTAAAATTGCATAGAACGGTAAAAAATACCATTCAGGAACAATATGAGCTGGTGTTACTAAAGGGTCTGCAGGAATGTAATTGTCTGGATGTCCAAGATAGTTTGGTGCGTACATTGTAATTAAAACAAAAGCTAATAAAAAAATTAACATCGCAAATAAATCTTTACTAGTTGTAAAAGGTGCAAAACTAACTGTATCTCTAGTATCGGCTGGCTCAATACCTGATGGATTATTGGAACCAACAATATGTAATGCTATAACGTGAAAAATTACTATACCTAAAATTCCAAAGGCTAAAAGCCAATGCAAAATAAAGAAACGATTCAAAGTAGAATCTCCAACCGCATAATCTCCCCACAACCATGTGACTATTGTGTTACCTACTAATGGTACTGCCGAAAATAAATTTGTAATAACTGTTGCTCCCCAATAACTCATTTGACCCCATGGCAAAGTATAACCAAGGAAAGCAGTGGCCATCATTAGGAAAAAAATAATAATTCCTATAAGCCACATTAGTTGACGCGGTTCTTTATAAGAACCATAATAAAGTCCTCTAAAAATATGAATATACACTGCTATGAAAAAGAAAGAGGCAAAATTCATGTGAGCGTATCTAAGAAGCCATCCGTAATTTACATCTCGCATAATTTTTTCAACAGATACGAAAGCTTCAGATGAAGATGGTTTGTAGTGCATTCCAAGAACTAAACCTGTAACAATTAAAAATATTAAGCATATCATTAATATTCCACCCAAGCTCCAGAGATAACTTAAATTTTTTGGAACTTGAAAATCTAAATATTCGTATTTAAACATTCTGATAATTGGAAGACGATTATCTATCCAACCAACAACTCCTTTGAATGGAGACCCCCCAACTTTATTTGTGTGAACAGGTTTGATTTCGTTTTGATTAAAATTAGAATCTTTTCCACTCATAATAATTTTTATCCTAATTTAATTTTATTATCCCCAACAAATTCATATGTTGGAACTTCCAAATTAGTTGGAGCCGGACCTTTTCTAATTCTTCCAGAACTATCATAATGAGAACCGTGACAAGGACAAAACCATCCGCCGTAATCACCTTTGCCACTAATCGGAACACAGCCTAAATGAGTGCAAACTCCGACTAAAACTAGCCATTCAGATTTTTTAACTCTTTTATTATCAGGCTGAGGATCTTTTAATTCTTTAAGATCAACTTTTTCAGCGTTAGCAATTTCATCTTTAGTTCTTCTTTTAATAAAAACAGGTTTTCCTCTCCATAGAACTGTTATTTCTTGTCCCTCTTTAATCTTTGATAAATCAACTTCAATAGATGCAAGAGCTTTTACTGAGGAGTCCGGATTCATTTGGTTTATAACCGGCCAAACCGCGGCACCAACCCCTACTGCACCGACAGCTGTTGTGGCAACAGTTAAAAAGTCTCTTCTATTTTTCTTATCTGAGTTATTATTATTTTCTGACATAAATATTTAATTTAATTATTTCTAAACTATTTTCTTTTCCATAGCCAGAATGACGCATAAATAATAAATTTCTTATATGATTAATATTGCATTATTTCAGCCCGATATTCCTCAAAATACGGCTGCAACCATAAGATTGTGTGCATGCTTAAATGCCACTTTAGAAATTATTGAACCTTGCGGGTTTCAATTTGATGAAAAGAGACTCAAAAGCATCTACATGGATTATTATAAAAATTGTAAAATTATAAGACATCAATCATTTGATGATTTTATTAAAACTAAAAAAGATAAAAGAATAATCTTATTAACCACTAAAGCAAAAAAAAATTATTATAACTTTGATTTTAAAAAAAATGATACAATATTATTTGGAAGAGAAAGTGCTGGCGTACCAGATTCCGTACACGAGATAGCTGATGCAAGATTAAAGATACCTATCTCTAAAAATACCAGATCTTTAAATGTTGTAACCTCTATTTCTATTGTGTTATCAGAGGCACTTAGGCAAAACAATTACTACAATATTTAATAATGAATTCAAATTTGGAAAAAAAAAAAATTATTGCTAAAAATTGGTTTGAAAGTTTAAGAAATTCTATTTGCAGTGAATTTGAAAAAATCGAATATCTTAAATCTAAAAAGAAAATCTTATTTAAAAAAACCAAGTGGACTGCTGGTGGAAGCTCTAAAGGCGGAGGAACATTTGCGTTAATTGAGAATGGGTCTGTCTTTGAAAAGGTCGGAGTTAATATTTCTACAGTCTCCGGAAAATTTAATAAAGAATTTAGAAAAAAAATTCCTGGGGCGTTACATAATCCTAATTTTTGGGCTTCGGGAATCTCTATTGTGGCACATATGCAAAATCCAAAAGTTCCTGCATTTCATTTTAATACTAGATTTATAGTAACCTCGAGATCTTGGTTTGGTGGAGGAATGGATATGACGCCGTGTATAAAAGATTTGAATCAAAAAAAATATTTTCATAATGAAATAAAAAAAATGTGCGATCTTCATAATAAAAATTATTATTCTCAGCATAAAAAAAATTGTGATCAATATTTTTATTTACCCCACAGGCAAGAACCTAGGGGAGACGGTGGAATATTTTATGATTATCTTAATTCTAATAACTGGGATAAAGATTTTAATTACACTAGAGATATTGGAATAACTTTTTTAAAAGTAGCTTCTCAAATAATACAAAAAAAAATGTTTTTAAAATGGAATAAAAAAGATAAAGAAAAACAATTAATTAAAAGAGGAAGATACGTTGAATTTAATTTATTATACGATCGAGGTACCAAATTTGGTTTAAATACCAATGGAAATATTGAAGCTATTTTTATGTCGCTTCCCCCACTTGCAAAATGGTAAAAATCTAAATGGAAAAAGAACCAATCACTCCTCAGGGTTTAGAAAAAATTAAAATAGAATTACAAGAGAGAATTTCTGTAACTAGACCAAAGATTGTTACTGCCATTTCGGAAGCGAGAGCTCATGGTGATCTAAAAGAAAATGCTGAATATCATGCTGCAAAAGAAGAACAAGGTCATAATGAAAGAAGAATTCAAGAAATCGAAACAACAATAGCAACCGCTAACATTGTAGATGTTTCAAAAATTAAAAATGATAACAAAGTAATTTTTGGATCAACAATTATTTTATTAGATATGGAAACTAATGAGAAAAAAAAATACAAAATTGTTGGCAAAGATGAGGCAAATGCAAAAGAAGGTTTGCTATATTACAAATCTCCAATTGCATTAGAACTAGTTTCAAAACATACAGGTGACTTTGTCTCTGTTAAAACTCCAGCTGGAGAAAAAAATTATGAGATTATTGAAGTTAAATATATTTAATTTAAGTATTAAATATCACGTAAATTTAATTTAAAGTTATTTTTGATCCAAGAATTTTTTAAAAATTCTAATTTTTTTCCAAGTTTTTTTCCTTGCTTAAATCCCTTTTTAATTAAAAAATCTCCAGAAATAGGAAATCTTGGGACTTTAAATTTTTTAATAAATAGCCTGTACTTTATAAGGGTTTTTAAATTAATTTCTTTATTTACGCAAAAAATAAAATTTAAAAAATCTAATGTTAAATCTTTTTTATAAAAATATATCTGATGTCTGATTGTCTGATAACTGTATGCTTTATTTTTTAACAACTTAAACTGTTCGTAAATAAAATTAAGATAATCTTTATCTTTATTAGACAAGCGGAATTCTTTGGAAAAATGGATATATTTTTTATCATATCCAACTAATAATATTGAAAGCAATTGAAGATAATTAAATTTTAATCCTAATTTTTTATTCAAAATTCGGACTCTATTTAATCTCTCAAAGAATTTTATTTTATATACTTGGCTAATAATCTTTTTAAAATAATTCTTATTATTAATAGTAAATAAACTTTTTAGTTCTAAAATTTTTTTTAGCTCTATAAATAATCTTTCTTGCGAGATAAATTTTAAAAATCTAAGATTTTTATTAATAATTCTCATAATATTATGATCTTTAATATTAGAATTATATTCCAATGAGAATCTTATAAATCTTAATATTCTTAAATAATCTTCTTTAATTCTTAAATCTGGACTTCCAATAAAATTAATTTTTTTATTCTTTAAATCTTTAATTCCACTTACTGGATCAAAAATCTTTCCAAATTTATCGCAATAAATTGCATTGATTGTAAAATCTCTTCTTAATGAATCTTCTAACCAATTATTGGTCAGTTGAATTTCTGTGTGCCTACCATCAGGCTTTATATCTTTTCTTAAAGATGTAATTTCATATTTATAATTCTTAGAAAAAGTTGTAATTGATCCATATTTAATTGCTAAATCTAAGACTTTATAATTATTTTTTAATAATATTTTTTTAACTTCCTCTGGCTTATAAACGGTAGCCAAATCGATATCTGTTGTTAATTTTCGCTCAATTGCCTTTCTAACACAACCTCCAACAAACTGAGTATGGGTTTCTAAATTAGTTGGATTTAAAATTGAAATTAATTTTTTATTTTCTTTTGAAAATAAAAATGTTTTTTTCATTAAAAATATTAATATAATTCTATTTTGCCAGAAAACGTACTATTTTTTTCTGATAATTTTTTTAATAAAATTTTTTCTTTTCTGACATTTAATGAAAAATATATATTGGCATTTGTTTCAAAGCCAAATTGTCCATAATAATCTAGTTCTCCAATTAAAATAATAAAATCAATATTTTTTTGATTTATACCGCTTATGCTTTTGTTAACCAATTCTTTGCCTATCCCTCTTCCTTTAAATTTTTGATCAACTATTAAGGGCCCCAACATTAACCCATCATTACTTTGTATTTTACAATTAAAATATCTGATGCTTCCAATTATTTTCTGTCCTTGACTATAAACTTTTGAATATTTTATGTTAGGTTCGAGATTCTCTCTTAATCTAAAGCTAGGTCTGGCATATCTTCCCGGACCCAAAACATCTTCTTCGAGTAAAAATATTTTTTTATTATCTGATTTTTTTTCTTCTCTAATCACAGTAATTATTTTTAACTTGGCTGGGGCTCCAGGATTCGAACCTGGGATGGCGGGATCAAAACCCGCTGCCTTACCGCTTGGCTAAGCCCCAATATTTATTTTAGAAATAAGGTTATATTATTTTTGCTTTCCTTATCCAATAACTTTTATAATGTTTTTTTAGAGTAATAATAGCTTCGGCTAACTGTGAGTTATTTTCAAAAATAGCAAAACAAGCTGAGCCGCTACCAGTCATCCTTGCTAATTTACAGCCTTTTAATTTCTTAAGAAAAGTTAATACTTTTAATATTGTCTTGTTATTCTTAAAAGCACTTTGTTCTAGATCATTGCCTTTGTAATTTAGAAATTTAAAAAAATAATTCATATTTAAAACATTCTTTTTTATAAGAGAAATCTCAGAAATATTTCTTTTCGAAAATATTTTATTTGATTCATAAATATTTTTTGTAGAATTTAAACAATTGGGATAAACTAATAATACATTAAATTTTGGCTTTTTAATAAATTCTATAATTTTATTATTAGGGCCATGCAGAATCTTAAAATTAGTATTCAGTGAAGGTTCAACATCGGCGCCTATTTTTTTACATATTAAAGAAACTATTTTGCTTTTTAAATTTAATTTAAGATATTTATTAAAAAAAGTGAGCAATGCAGAAACATCTGCTGATCCACCTCCAAATCCAGAGCCTTGTGGTATATTTTTTACAATTGTTATTTTAAATTTATGTTTATTAAATCTTGGATATTTTTTTAAAATATTTAATAATTTTAATACTGTGTTGTTCTTATTGCTTATTCCTTTAGAAAATTTTCCAGTAAAAATGATCTGATTATTTCGTTTATTAGAAGATACAAAAATCTGATCATAAATATCAAAAAAACAGAATAATGTTTCTATTTCATGATAATTATTTTTTAATTTTTTTATTACTTTTAAATATAAATTTATTTTGCCATAAGCTTTAAGACTTGTTTTTATCCGCATAATCTAATCCAAAAATTATTTTCTTATTTATAGATTCTTTTAAATCTTGCTCAATATTTTTAAGCTTGATAGCATTTTGCCAAACATACCTGGCTTGAATTTCTTTTCCATTAGTCCAAAGAACATCACCGTAATGATCATAAATAACAGCTTCGGAAGGTTCTTTTTCATAAGCTGTCTGCAAAATTTCTTCTGCCTTATCATAATCCTTTAATAAAAAATATGCCCAGCCAAGTGAATCTAAAATATATCCGCGTCCTTTACTTATATTAACTGCTTCAACTAACATTTCTTTTGCTTTGTCTAAATTAATTTTTTTCTCTAACCAGCTATATGCCAAATAATTCAAAACCTCAGGCTGCTTAGGTGAAATTTTAAGAGCTTGCAAAAAACTTTTTTCTGCATTCTCCCATAACCCTGCTCGTTCTTGGCTAATAGCTAAATTATAATAATAAATCCAATCACCATCCTTTGTATCTTTTTTTGATGCTATTGATTTTTCATATAATTCTATAGATTTAGAGTAATTTTTATTAGCTCTTATAAAATTTGCTAATTCAAAATATTTTTCAGATGCAAAAAATTCATTATTCTTTAAAAAACTTTCAAGTAAATTGATTTGTTTTTCAGAGTTAATATTTGGTAAAAATCTTAATCTTGTTAAATTCGCATACCAATAAAATTCTTTTCCCAATTTCTCAATTACTTTTATTTCCTTTTCTGACTGTTCTAGATTATTTAATATAATCAGATTTTCTACTTTTAATATTTTATTAGATTGAAAATTAGGATTTAAATATTCACTTAAGTTTAAATAAAAATTTGAGATCTGAACTTGTTCATAATTCTGATAAAAGTTAGCAAATAAATAAAATAATTCAGCTAGTCCATGATTAATATTTTTTCTTTTATAAAATTTGTCAATTTTATAAAATTTATTTTCACGAGAATCTAAAAAAAGTTGTTTAAATAATAAATTTTCTGAAGATATTTCTAGATTACGGTTGATAATATCATTAATTTTATCTTTATTATTTTTCTCTAGATAATAAGATAAATAAAAATAATTATATCTACCCAATTCTTTTTTATTAGAAATTTCATTAAAATATAAATCAATATTTTTTGGATTATCTAAATATAAATTAATTAGAATTTTTTGTGTTAAAGAAACATTTTTAAAACTTGAATTTGAGGTACCAATTTTTTGGTTTAATTCTTCAATATTTTTATTTGATAAATCCGCCCACAAACCAAGATTTTGGTACAATTCTGTCAATAACGGATCACTAAGACTTTGTTTTGGTAAGGAAATGTAATTCTTTAATTTTGAATATCGTTCTTTTTTAAAATCATAAACAAACAATATGAGATTATATGGATACAAAGACTGGTAGGATTTATCTAGCTTTTTTATAAATATATAAGCTTCTTCAATTTTTCCATTATTAACTAATGTTTCAACGTACTTGAGATTAAATTCTGAATGATAAGTTCCTAAATTTTCAATATTTTCGAAAAAACCGTAAGCCTTCTGTGAGTCATTTTTTTGCAATGAAACACTGCCAGATAAATAATTAGAAAAATAATTAGAATTTTTAACTAATCTTTTTTTATTTTCTAAAATATTAGCATTCAAATGCGAATAATTTGCTATAAATAACAATAAAAACACTATGTAAAAAATCTTTTTATTCATAAAAATGCTCAAAAAATATTTAAGTAATAAAACTATAAACCTACTGGAATACTATTCAACTTTAAATATTAATAATATTTTTTCTAATGATGTAACTAAATCTAAACACCAGTCCTCCGCTAATAAAGAACAGTTAGTTTCCCAACTATTTAAAGAAATTAACGATCTATTGAATACCAAAAATAATAATAATTTTTTTTACAAAGGAAATCCAGATTCTAAAATTATGATACTAGGCGATTGTCCGAATGATGATGATATTAAAAACCAAGAAATATTATCGGGCCCTAGGGGTGAACTTTTGAATAAAATGCTCTCATCAATATCTCTCGAGAAAGAAAAATATTATTTATCTAATATTTATTTTGATAAAGATATTGATATTAAAAATAGAAATAATTTTTACAAAGATATTTTAATTAAACATTTAAAAATTATTAAACCGAAATATATTTTATTACTTGGAGAAATTACTTCTAACTTTTTTAATAATTCTAGAAATAAAATATTAGATATTCATGGGAAATGGGATTCAATTATTGTTAATAAAGATAAATTTATAACATTTACTACTTTTGACCCGGAAATCTTATTAAGAGAGCCTGAAAATAAAAAATTATCATGGGAAGATCTAAAAAAATTCAGAAATGAAATATTTAAAAACTAATGAATATTTTAAATGATCTTAAATTTGGTAGAAATATAATTGGTGTAGACGAAGTTGGCAGAGGATGCTTAGCCGGACCTGTTTTTGCTGCTGCTATTAAGTTAGATGAAAATAATTTTCCTGAAGGAATTAATGACTCTAAAAAACTCAACAAATCAAAAAGATTGGAAATATTCAAAGTGCTTATTAAAAAATGTGAATATAGTGTTGGTATCTCTTCTGTTAAGGAAATTGAAAAATTAAACATTTTGCAGTCTTCTTTACTTGCAATGAATAGAGCCCTGGAAAAAATTAATATTAAAGATCATGTCATTCTTGTTGATGGAAATTTTTCTCCTGACAAAAATAAAAATATTAGAACAGTTATTAAAGGTGATCAAAAATGTATTTCTATTGCAGCGGCATCTATAATAGCAAAAGTTTCTAGAGATTTATTTATGGAAGAGTTATCTTTAAAATTTCCAAATTATAGTTGGGAAAAGAATTGCGGGTATGGAACAAAAAAACACTTAGAAGCCATTAAAAAATTTGGAATTACTGAGCATCATAGAAAGACTTTTTCTCCCATACACAACCTATTGATAAATTAAAAATTAAGACACAATCAATACGCAGACGTAAGTTGACTGAGTGGGTCTTCTAATATTATTTTCTCTCTTTAGTTGTATGACAATAAATAGAGACACAATCGTTCTTGGAGATTCATTAAAAGAATTAAAAAAAATACCAAACGAAACTTTTGACTGTATTTTTGCTGATCCTCCTTACAATCTTCAATTACAAGGTAATTTAGAGAGACCAGATCATTCGAAAGTTAAAGCCGTTAATGATGATTGGGATAAATTTGATAATTTAAAAAAATATGATGAGTTTTCTATTTCTTGGATTAATGAATGTAAAAGAGTTTTAAAACCAAATGGAACAATATGGGTAATCGGAACTTATCATAACATCTTTAGATTAGGCAAAGTAATACAAGATAAAGATTTTTGGATTCTTAACGATATAATATGGAATAAAAAAAATCCTATGCCTAACTTTAAAGGAACGAGATTTACTAATGCTCATGAAACATTAATCTGGGCAGCTAAAAGTAAAAATTCAAAATATACCTTTAACTATAAATCATTAAAATGTTTTAATGATGATAAGCAAATGAGATCAGATTGGGAATTAGCTCTTTGTACCGGAAACGAAAGAATAAAAAATGAAGAAGGAAATAAAGTTCATTCAACGCAAAAGCCAGAGAGCTTATTGTACCGAATTATTTTATCTTCTACTAAAAAAGATGATTTTATATTAGATCCTTTTTTTGGTACTGGCACAACTGGAGCCGTTGCTAAAAAACTAGGACGAAACTATTACGGAATAGAAAGTAATAAAGAATATTTTCAAACTGCTGAGGCAAGAATAAAGAAGATAAAAAAAGTTGATGAAAATTTTTTAAAAACTATAGAAAATAAAAGAAACGAAAAAAGAATACCGTTTGGATACTTGATTGAGAATGGAATAATAGAACCTGGATTAAAATTATTTGATGCTAAAAATAAGATTCAAGCACATGTGATGGCTGACGGCAGTATTCTATATAAAGACATCACAGGATCTATTCATAGTGTTGGTGCCAAAGCTCAAGGAACCGAAAGCTGCAATGGCTGGTCTTTTTGGCATATTAAAATGGAAAATAAACTATATCCGCTTGATCACTTAAGAGAAAAGATCAGAAAAAATAACTAGAACTTCTTGGATTGTAATTAAAAATCCATCCAAACATAAGTTTTTTTGCTAAAAAAGACTTCTCTACTATCTTGAAAATTATGCTTCTCAAAATAATGAAAAGTGGATTTTTTAAATGAAATACAAAAACATTTAAATGCGATCTAAGAATTATCCTTCTAACTCTGCTATTGCGTTTATTATAATAAAATACACCTAAATTATTAGTAACATTCTTAATAATTTGTTCATACAAAACATACGAATCTTCAATTGCTAATGCGGCCCCCTGCGCCTGGAATGGTACGGTTCCATGAGAAGAGTCTCCTATAAAAATTTGATTATCTCTATAAAAAACTCTCTTTTTCAAAGAAAATATTGGCCATCGATATACTTCATGAAGCGTGTCTAGGGTTTCTCTTAGAATTTTATTTTCTGAAAAAAACAAACTTCTAAATTGATCTGCTGGAAATGGGGTTGAATAATTTACATCATCACTTGAGTATGTTGCTTTTTCTGAAGACTTACTAATTCCTGTAAAACTTAAATCGTTCTGATTGTTAATAAAATAAGTTACTAAATGTTTATTGCCACTTAACCATAAACGAACGACATCATTCTCTAAGGAATATTTTGAATAAAAGTTCTTTAACACCCCTCTGTAGGCATAAAAATTTGTATTTTTAATAATATTATTGTCTAACCTAGACTTTGAAAACATTCCATCGGCGGAAATTAAAAGATCGCAATAATCTTCTGATCCATCGCTAAATTTGACTCTAATAATATTATGATCCTTAATAGTTTGCACAACTTGTTTGTTATAAAAAATTTCCTTCGGCGATAAATTTTTTTCTAAAAAATTCATTAAGACATTTCTATCACAGGTTAGATAAGGTATTTTATCGCTAACAATATTTTGGAGATTCATCCTAACTTCAAACTTGCTTGTAAAATCATTAGAATGCACTGGGTTAATACTTAAATAATTAATTCTATGAAAATTATTATTTAAAAAAAATTTTGAATCTAAAAAATCTAAAATTCTTACTGCATTTGGAGTTAATTGTATTCCTGTAGGTCTTGATAACTTTCTTTCAAATCTTTCATATACCTTAAAATTACTAAGATTATTTTTTTTAAGAAAATTAGCTAAAGTTAATCCAGCGATACCTCCTCCAACAATAATAATTTTTTTAAACATATTTAATCTTTTTTGTTTTTACTAATTCTATAAATTTTTTTGAAAAACTTGATAATAATGAATTATCTATTTTATTATAATTTATCCAGTAAAATTGATTATCATTTATTTTTACAATTCTTTTAAAAAGAACAATTTTAATTAACATTTTAATATTAGAAATATTATGTACAAAATTTCTCCCAATGATTTTTGGCTCACCTTCAAAATGAAGGCTGTTTTTTTTAAAATTCATATCAAATAAATCTTTTTTATAATCTATTAACGGAAGATTCGCAAAATCTTGTAATAATTTTTTTTTGTTTTTAAAAAATAAAATTTTATTATTTTCTGAAGCATATAATAAATAATATTTTTTAATATTAACTTTTTTTTTATTAAAGATTTTATAATCGAAATCTTTTCTTTTAAAAGAAATACAATTTTTATTTAAAGGACAAACATTGCATTTTGGATTTTTTGGAGAACATATTAATGCTCCAATCTCCATTAATGCTTGTGCAAATTCAGAAAATTTATTTTGTGATTTAATCTCTTGTAATTTTAAAAAAATACTATTTTTAAAATTTTTTTTATTATTTTTATAACCGAATAATCTAGCTACAAGTCTTTCAACGTTTCCATCAATGCCTATAAAATCTTTATTAAAAGCTATAGCCATGATAGCTGATGCCGTATAGTCGCCTATTCCAGGAAAACTTTTTAAAGTTTCAAAATCAGCAGGTAGTTTTCCTTTATATTTGGATTGAGCTAATTTTGCCGTATTAAGTAAATTTTTTGCTCTAGAATAATATCCAAGCCCCTGCCAAAGTTTATAAACTTTTTCTAACTTTGCTTTTGATAGTTTTTTTAAATTAGGAAATGCTTTTAGAAACTTATTAAAAAAAGGAATCACTGTTTTAACTTGAGTTTGCTGCAGCATAAACTCACTTACTAAAACTTTATAAATCCTATCCTGGAAACCACGATATCTTCGCCATGGCAAATCTCTTTGATGATTATCGTACCAAGCAAGAATTTTATTTGATAAAACATTTTTCATGGTGATAGATAAATCTTCAAATAAATTATTTACTCAAGGCTTGAGACCTTTGCAAAGTTTATTACCAGAAAATGCAAAAAAAATACTAAAAAAAGATGGCTTTGTATATTTTGAAATAATTAAAAATTGGAAAAACATAGTTGGTGAAAAATTGTTTAAAGATACAGCTCCTTTAAAAATTAAAAAAATTAATAATGAAAATATTCTCTCAATAAATGTTAACAAAAATATAATGATAGAAATCGAATATTCGAGAGATCAAATTATTGAAAAAATTAATAGCTACCTTGGATTTAATGCTATTAATAAAATACAAATTATCTCCAAAGACTCTTCATTTGAAATAAAAAAGAAAAAAATTATATTAAATGAAAATATTTTAAAAAAAATAAATGAAATTAAAAGTAAAAATTTAAAAGAAATCTTTCTAAAACTTAACAAATAAAATTATTATGATCATAATAAAAAATTATTTAAAAAAAATCTTAATCGCTTCTTCGTTCTTATTATTTAGCTCTTTTTCTTATGGTCAAAATAATGACGAAATATTTATTGGTAATAAAAACGCGAAAGTTGAAATTAAAATTTACAGTTCATTTACATGTCCGCATTGCGCTAACTTTCATAAGAATACTTATCCAAAATTAGTAAAGGAATATGCAAGTAAAGATTTAATAAAAATTAGTTTTATTGATTTTCCATTAGATATTGCTGCATTAAATGCATCAAAAATTGTTAGATGCTCAACAAAAGAATCAAGTATCTTGCTAATTGATGAGATTTATAAAAATCAAAATGCTTGGTCTGCAGGGGACAAGATACAAGAAATTAACAAAAAGTTATTTTTAATAGCTAAAAAATTTAATTTATCAGATGAAAAGCTTTCGAACTGTTTAAAGGATCAAAAATTGGAAGAAAAAATATTAAACGATAGAATTGATGGTCAAAAAAAATATTCTATTAACTCTACTCCTACCATTATTATTAATGAGAAAAAATTTGAAGGAAATCCTACCTTTGAAAATTTATCAAAAGAAATATCAAAAATATTAAAATGAAATTTAAAAAACTAGAAATAGTTGGTTTCAAATCTTTTGCTGACAGAACTCATTTGTTAATTGAGGATGGTCTCACAGGAATTGTTGGGCCGAATGGTTGCGGAAAATCAAATATTGTTGAGGCTTTAAGATGGTGTATGGGAGAAACTTCTGCAAAAAGCCTCAGAGGCAGTGGGATGGAGGATGTAATATTCTCAGGAACATCAAATCGTCCCTCTAAAAATATTGCAGAGGTTAATATTCTTCTAGAAAATAATGAAAATATCCCTCAATTTAGAGATACCCCAGAAATAGAAGTTAAAAGAAGAATAGAAAAAGACAAAGGCTCAAGTTACTACATTAACGGAAAAGAAGTTCGAGCAAGAGATGTGCAAATATTATTTGCAGACCTTTCTACGGGGGCTCACTCTCCGTCAATGGTAAGTCAGGGAAAAGTTGGTTCTTTAATTACTGCAAAGCCTACTGACAGAAGAGCGATATTAGAGGAGGCCGCTGGTATTGGAGGACTTCATGCTAGAAGACATGAAGCCGAGTTGAGATTAAGTGCCGCAGAAAACAATCTTAAGAAAGCTGACGATATAATGAAGCAAATCGAACTTCAGTTAAAAAATTTATTAAAACAAGCAGAAGAGGCCTCAAGATACAAAACAATATCTAATGATATAAAAAAAACTGAAGCATTACTCTCATATTTAAAAATTCAGGAAATTAACAAAGAGCTCAAAGAAAGTCAGGAAGGATTAAACGAAATTGATGATGATATTAGCGCAGTAACAATTGAAAAAAATTATAGCAGTGAACTATTAGAAAGTGAGAACAAAAGAATTAAGCCTCTAAGGAATGATTTTGCGGAAATTACAAGCAAACTACAAAGGTTAAACTTAGAATATGAAGACTTATTCAAGCAGGAACAAAGGACTAAAGAAGAAGCAGAAAAACTTAGGGTTGACCTTAAAAATACTAACGATGATCTGCAAAGTGAAAATATTAACATTAACAACGCCAACTCTAATATTAATCGATTAACGGAAGAAAAGACTGAAATACTAGAGTTTGAAAAAACATATTATGAAATTGAAAATAAAACTAATAATGATTTTAAAAAAATTTCAGAAGAATTAAATGCTGAACAAAAAGCGCTTGAGACTCTCTCTGAAAAAATATTTGCTAATATTGGGAATACGGAAACTAAAAATGCTATTAATAATTATTTAAATTATTTTAAAAATTTTAGTGATAACCAATCTAAAATATTAAATGATACGATAAATAATTTTGAAAACATTGAATCTCAAAAGATTAAAGATAATTTAAGAAACGTTTTGATTGGTTTCGAAGAAACATCTAAAAATATTGAAAATTTATATGATCTAATCAAAAAAGATAATGAACAATTGTCCTCTTTTAATAAAGAAGACGCTAAGAATGAATTCACTCAAAAAACTTTTTTACTTAAAGAATTACAAGAAAAATATGCGATATTTTTAAGCAAGTATGAAACGATAAAAAACGATTCTATTAAAAGAAAAGAAAGAATTAAGAGTATTGATACTGAAATAGATAACTGGCGCAACTTAGAACAAAACTCAAAAACAAAATCAGAAAGTCTTTTATCTCGGCTAAAAAATTTAGAAAAAGAAATTACAAAAATTCAAATAAAGCCAAGTGAAATTGGTGAACAAAAAGGTTTTTATCAAGAAAATATAAAAAATACTGAAGAGGCTAGAACAAAGATTAGTTCTGAAATTGAAGTTGCAGAAAACAAAATTACAGAAATTAATAAGGTATTAACAGATATTAATGAAAAGGTTCTGGCTGGACGAGAGAAAAAAGTTCGTTTTGAAACGCTTATAGATAACCATAAAGTAAAAATTGCAGATCTGGAAAACAGAGTTAAAGAAGATTTCAGATGTTCAATAGATGATCTCTTAAATGAAGAAGATAAATTATCTATTGAAAAAACAAGTATTGAAAAAACAGAGGCTTCACTAAAAACTCTCAAAGACGAAAGAGATAATATGGGTGCGGTAAATTTAAGAGCAGATGATGAGACTAAAAATCTTGAAAACCAAATAAATAAAATGATGGAAGATAGAAAAGACCTTCTGGCTGGAATATTGAAATTGAAATCTAGTATTAATGAACTAAATCAAAAAGGAAGAGAGAAACTAATTGATGCCTACGACAAAGTTGGAAGAAAATTTAATGACGTATATACAAAATTATTCGGAGGAGGAAATGCTAGGCTTGAATTAATAGAATCTGATGATCCTTTAGAGGCTGGTTTAGAACTTTTAGTAAGTCCTCCTGGAAAAAAATTGCAGTCGATTACTTTGTTGTCGGGTGGTGAACAAGCTTTAACAGCGATGGCTTTAATATTTGCTGTATTCTTAATTAATCCTGCTCCTATCTGTATTTTGGATGAGGTAGATGCTCCTTTAGATGATGCAAACGTTACAAGATTCTGTTCGTTAATAGAGGAGCTAACCAAAATTACCGAAACAAAATTCATAGTTATCACTCACCATGCTTTGACGATGTCTAGAATGAATAGATTGTATGGAGTAACAATGGCTGAGAGAGGCGTAAGTCAACTAGTCGCTGTTGATCTTGAAAAAGCCGAAGAAATGGTAGCATAAAAAATCAATGTCAGAATTTGACGATCTTAAAAAGAAGATCGAGTTAACTAAAAATAAAAATAAGATTAATTTATCTAAAAATAATAACAATATTCTAGGATTGGCATTTAGAATTAGCACGGAACTTGTTGCTGCAGTTTTTGTCGCAACTTTTATTGGTTATTACCTAGATAAATGGTTAGGAACTAAGCCAATTTTTATAATAATTCTATTTATAGTTGGTATCGCCGCTGGAATATTTAATGTTGTGCGATCTGCAAAAATGATTAATAAAGGCTAAATTTATGGCAACTAATCCAATGCATCAATTTGAGGTTCACAGGATAGGACCGTCCCTATCTATCAATGGAATAGATCTATCTTTTACAAATTCAAGTCTTTTTATGCTGATTAGTTCAGTATTAATCATTATTTTTTTTATAGCAGGAACAAGAAAGGTCAATATTGTTCCTGGCAAGATTCAGTTGCTTAATGAATTAGTTTTTAATTTTATTTCAAAAATGATTAATGAAACTGTTGGTCCAAATGCCAGACCTTATTTTCCTTTTATCTTAACTATATTCTTATTTATTTTAACCCTAAACATGATTGGTTTATTGCCATATGCTTTCACTGTTACAAGTCAGATTATTATTACGTTCTTTCTTGCGATTGTAATATTTATTGGAGTGACAATAGTTGGCTTTGCAAAAAACGGCATTGGATTTTTAAAAATATTTGCTCCCTCAGGAGTTCCTATTTTTTTATTTCCCATTATAGTTGCAATTGAAATTATATCTTTTTTAAGTAGACCTGTAAGTTTATCAGTTCGATTGTTTGCAAACATGCTTGCTGGACATACAATGCTTAAAGTTTTCGGTGGTTTTGTCGTAAGTCTAGGTATTATTGGAGGATGGCTGCCTTTAAGCTTTTCTGTTGCTTTAACCGCACTGGAAATATTAGTAGCTTTCTTGCAGGCTTATGTTTTTGCAGTTTTATCGTGTATTTATTTAAATGATGCTTTAAATATGCATCATTAAAAAAATTAACAACTAACAAAAAAAGGAGAAAAAAAATGGAACTAGCAGCAGCAAAAATGATAGGAGCTGGATTAGCAGCTATAGCTTTGGCTGGAGTTGGCGTCGGTATGGGAACAATATTTGGTAACTATTTATCGGCAGCTATAAGAAATCCTTCAGCAGCTCAAAAACAATTTCCTACTTTATTATTAGGATTTGCTCTTACAGAGGCTATAGGGTTATTTGCTTTAGTTATTGCTCTTTTAATACTTTTTGCATTTTAATTATTAATATTAATTTATTTAATAATTTTTAAGTAATGAAGAAAAGCATAGCTATTATAATTTATTTGCTATTTTTTAATAAAATAGCATTTGCCAAAGAAGGTATGCCTCAACTTAATCCTGAGTTTTGGTTATCTCAAATCTTATGGTTAACTATAATTTTTGTAATACTATATTTTTTAATTCAGAAGTTTTTTAGTCCTAAATTATTTGCATTAATAGACTCTAGAACAAATTTTATTAAATCTCTATTGGAAGAAGCTGAGCTTTGTAAAAATCAAATTCAAAAATTAGAAAATGAATACAATCTAATTATTACTGAAGCAAAAAATGAAGCAAAGAAAATATCTATAAAATTAAAAAATGATTTTAACGATAAAATTTCATTAAAAAGAAAAGAATTTGAAAATATATTAAATTCCGAAACTCTAAAAGCTGAACAAGAGATTAATAATTTTAAAAAACAAACATTAGAAAATATTCAAAATGTAGCTGGAGATTTTTCTAAAGAGTTAATAGAGAAGATAACTGGGGTAGCTCCAAACAGCAGTAATCTAAATGCTGTAATTTTGGAAATATCAAACAAAGAAAAAAAATCTCAATATGTTTGATGCAACTTTCTGGGTAGCGATATCCTTTGTAATTTTTTGTTTAATAATTATCTATAAAAAAATTCCACAGATAATTAATAATTTGTTAGATAGCAAAATTAATGAAATTAAATCTGAAATAGATAATGCGAAAAATTTAAAAAACGAAAGCGAACAATTGCTACAAAAATATAAAAGTAAAATAGAAGAGGCCCACATGGAAAGCCGCAGCATTGTAAGTAGTGAAAAAAAAGAAACTGAGATTTTTATTAAAGAATCTGAAAATAAATTTGAACAATTAATTATTAATAAAAAAAAATCGTTAGAACAAAAATTAGATCAAATGAGAATTAAAGCGATCAAAGATATACAAAATATATCTAACAAAATCGCTCTAGAAGCCGTAAAAAAAATAATATTAAATTCTGCTAATGATGAAAAAATGAAAGCAGTTAACCAAAAAAACCTGGACAAAATTTTTGTTAATTTAAAGGATTCTAAAACTTCTTAACTTTTTGAGTGAGATCCGTCACAAAAAGGTTTTTTATTAGTTTTTTTACATCCACATAAAAAATAAGATTTATCTTCCTGTACTGAGAATTTCATAGGGACTAGATTAGTAGTCTTGTGGGACCCGTCACAAAAAGTTCCGTCTTTAGATAGTCCGCAGGCACACCAATAATAATCTTTGTCTTTTTCTAAGTGAACTTTTATTGGATTTTTATTTTTAATAATTTTTTCTTGCATAATATAATAGCATAAATTGTATCTTGAGTTATTTCAATGAGCAAAAAATTAACTTTAATTAGAAGTTAATTTATAGATACTATTTATATTTATTGGTTTGGTCTCTATAAAGCTTCCTCATATAATACTAAATTGAATATTTAAAATTTAAATGGAACAGAAAATTGTAAACGTATTTCTAGCAAGTCCCAGAGGATTTTGTGCGGGAGTTGACAGAGCTGTTGAAATCGTAAAAAAAACTATCAATAAATTTGGCGCTCCGGTTTATGTGAGGCACGAAATAGTGCACAATCAGTTTGTGGTCGAAAATCTAAAATCACAAGGAGCAGTATTTGTTGAGGAGCTCTCTGAAATTAAAGACAAATCTAGACCCGTTATATTTTCGGCTCACGGCGTTCCAAAAAAAGTAATTAATGAAGCGAAATTAAATAATATTATCTATATAGACGCGACATGTCCTTTGGTGACAAAAGTTCATAGGGAGGCTGAAATTTTAGCAAAAGAGGAATTTAATATAATTTTTATTGGCCACAAAAATCATCCAGAAGTAATTGGAACCATGGGTCAAATAGATAATAATTATATTACATTAATTGAAAATAAAGATGATGTGAAAAATTATCTTCCAAAAATCAATAATAATAAATTTGCATACATCACGCAAACTACTCTTTCAGTGGATGATACTTTAGAAATTATATCCTTATTAAAAAAGAAATATCCTTCAATTAAGGAGCCAATTAAAAGTGACATATGTTATGCAACAACAAATCGACAAGAAGCTGTTAAACAAATTGCAAAGAAATGCGATTTATTTTTAGTTGTTGGCAGCAGAAGCTCTTCTAATTCGCAAAGATTAGTAGAAGTTGCAAAAAGATTTGGATGCAAAGAAAGCATTCTAATGCATTCTGACCAAGAATTACCTGTTGATAAAATTAAAAATTCAACCAACATAGGTATAACTTCTGGCGCATCAGCTCCTGAAATACTGGTTGAGAATTTAATTAAAGAAATTAAAAGTATTACCAATATTAAACTTGAAGAAGTAATTACTTCTGTTGAAAAAGTTTCTTTTAAACTTCCTACAATGCTTATTAAATAATGGCTGTTTATACTAAGTTAGAACATCAAGAAGTTAAGCAGTTCTTAGAGCAATACAATATTAATAATTTTAAAGATTTCAAAGGAATTACGGAGGGCGTAGAAAATACCAATTACCTCATTAAAACTTCAGAGCAAGATTACATACTTACTATTTATGAAAAAAGAGTTGATGAAAATGATTTGCCATTCTTTATTAAATTATTGTCTAATTTATCAGAAAATAATTTTCCTTGCCCAAAACCTATTTCGAATAAAAATAATGAAAAAATTAATAAAATTAAGAATAAAAATGCAGCTTTAGTAACTTTTTTAAATGGACAATCAAAAAATAAAATAACTAGTGAAGACTGTTTTGAAATAGGAAAAATAACAGCTCAATTACATGAGATAACAAAAAAATTTAATATTAATAGAAAAAATAATTTATCTATTGAAAGTTGGCAAAATATTTTTGAAAAAACCATTAAACAAAAAATAGATTTAGACGAAACTATTATTAAAAAAACTAAGAATTATTTAAATTTTTTAAAGGATAAATGGCCTAAAGATCTACCCCAGGGCATTATTCATGCGGATTTATTTCCCGATAATATATTTTTTACAAATAATAAAGTTTCTGGAATTATAGATTTTTATTTTGCGTGTAATGATTTCTTTGCTTATGAACTAGCAATTTGCATAAATTCTATATGTTTTGATAACAATTCTACATTCAATATGACAAAGGCTAAAAATCTTATAGATGGATACTCATCAATAAGAGTGTTGAGTGAAGATGAAAAAAAAAATTTACCTATTCTGTCTATGGGTGCAGCTATGAGATTTTTTTTAACAAGACTATATGATTTTTATCACACCGACAATAAAGCGAATGTAAAAATTAAAGATCCTTTTGAATATCTTAAAAAAATTGAATTTCATTCAACTATAAAAAATTTTAACGAATATTTTATTTAATGAATGAGATTGTAATTTATACTGATGGTTCATGTCTAGGCAATCCTGGAAAAGGTGGTTGGGCTGCTGTAATTATTAACGATAATAAAGAAGAAGCAATATTTGGATCTGAAAAAGAATCTACAAACAATAGAATGGAATTAACGGCAGCTATAAATGCTTTATTAAAAATCAAACAAGATAAAAAAATAAAGATCTATACCGACTCTAAATATGTCAAAGACGGTATTGAAAAATGGATTAATAATTGGAAGTTAAATAATTGGAAGAATGCTCACAAAAAGGATGTAAAAAATAAAGATCTTTGGACAAAATTAGATAACCTTATTAGTAAAAAGGAAATTACTTGGAACTGGGTGAAAGCACACTCTATTAACGAATATAATAATAAAGTAGATATCCTCGCGAGGAATGCTGCTAATGCAAACGATTAGCTTTTATATAATTTTTAATTTTATTTAAATTGTTGGGCAGCACCCTATAAAATTCCCTTTTTTTAAGATTTTTACTTATCCCAGTAGGTATTTTAGGATTTTTTTTTAATATTTTATAAATAGTTTCTCCAAATTTTGCAGGATGCGCTGTTTCTAAGCAAAATAGATTCTCAGATTTCTTACTATTATCTAAATAATAATCTTCCAAAGCTTTTAATCCAAC
>Ga0209191_1000265_pt1 | contig 41692 bp, 28 predicted proteins | sample S_130626_EF_Meta_FD_187320 | JGI IMG/M metagenome (GOLD analysis project Ga0209191, IMG submission 187320) | Freshwater microbial communities from Lake Simoncouche, Canada to study carbon cycling - S_130626_EF_MetaG (SPAdes) (version 2) | ecosystem: Environmental > Aquatic > Freshwater > Lake ...
CTCCTCTACTGCTTTAGGTGGATATGCTTCAGCAGGATATGCAAACTCGACAGCTATTGGTTATCAAGCATCCACTACTGCTCCCAATACGATTCAATTAGGTGCAGATGGTGTAACTGTTGTTGGATCAACTGCAGTAACCAATGTAAAAACAAGTGGAACATTAACTGCAGGTGCGGTTACTTATCCAAACACACAAGGAACTAGTGGTCAATTATTAACCACTACTGGAAGCGGAACTTTAACTTGGACAACAGCAACGAATACTTTAGTACCATTCACGGGGGCGAATAAAAGTGTAGACCTAGGTTATTATGATTTAAAGGTTTCTGGTATTACAGTTGGAAGAGGCCCTGGTACAAATAATTTTGCAAGTACAACAGTTGGGGATTCTGCACTTGCATTCAATACAACAGGAAGGGGAAATAATGCATTTGGTAATAATGCACTTCAAAATAATAGTTCGGGTAGTGATAATATTGCGATTGGTACTTCGGCACTCACGCAGAATACAATAGCAAATTTTAATATTGCTATTGGAAATAATGCAATGGGCACAAAAACGCCTGGTTCATATAATATAGCCATTGGGGCAGGTGCACTTAGTACGGATAGTGCAGGTGAATACAACTCGGCCATTGGATATCGTTCTCTAAATTTAAACTATACAGGAAATAATAATACTGCAACTGGAGCAGTATCATTAGTGAATAATACCCTAGGAAATAATAATACAGCGAATGGGTATCAATCTCTCAACTACAATTCAACTGGAAATAATAATACAGCCCAAGGTACTCAATCACTTTATTTTAATACAGCTGGAAATTTCAATACAGCCCAAGGCACTGAAGCACTCTATAATAACACAGGATCCTATAATACATCTATTGGTAGGAAAGCTTTATATACCAATACAACAGGTAATCACAACACAGCCATTGGTAATTTTGCAAATGTGGGAGGTAATAATTTAGAAAACGCAACAGCTATTGGCGATAGTGCTATTGTTACAGCAAGTAATTCTATTCAATTAGGAAATACAAATGTGACCAATGTAAAAACTTCTGGTACTTTAACTGCAAATACAGTTACTTATCCTAATATACATGGAACCAATGGACAATTTTTAACTACTTCGGGAAGTGGAACTTTAACTTGGACTACTCCAACAATTACTTTAGTGCCTTTCACAGGAGCAACTAAAGCAGTCAATCTTGGGGCATATGATTTAACAGTAAATGGATTAACTGTTGGAACTGGAACAGCATCTGGAACTTCGTCTTCCACAAATAATACAGCAGTTGGAAATGCGGCACTATCAATGAATACAACAGGTACTAATAATAGTGCTTTTGGTTTTCAAACATTGGATGCAAATACAACAGGTGCTAATAATAGTGCTTTTGGTCAATTTGCATTGGGTAATAATGCAGGAGGAAATAATAATACTGCAGTTGGTAATGCTGCACTTTTCGACAATACAAGTGGATCTGCGAATACCTCAATAGGTAAGTCTGCTTTACAATACAGTAAGGGAAATAACAATACAGCAATTGGAGCTTATGCTGATATCAATGATATTACTTTAAGTAATGCTACTGCTATTGGACATGGTGCTAGGGTGCGTTTTAGCAATACCATTCAACTTGGAGCAGATGGAACTACTTTAAATGGAGGCCTACTTCCTACTACAGCCATCACGAATGTGAGAACTTCAGGCACTTTAACAGCAGGTGCGGTTACTTATCCAAATACAGATGGAACGAATGGACAATTTTTAAGTACAACAGGTAGTGGAACTTTAACATGGACAACAATCAATGATGCATCCACTACTACAAAAGGTATTATTCAATTAGCAGGAGATCTAAGAGGAACAGCAACATCACCCACAGTGAATACCGTAGGTGGTGTAAACTCATCTACTATTTCTACTTTTGATACAAGAATTACTACTTTGACTAATAGTATTCTAGCATCCACTATTACAGGTACAGTATCAGTTGCCAATGGAGGAACAGGTCAAACAAGTATTACAGGTGTACAAACTGCATTAGGATTATTAGGAAGCCAAGTTGCGATAGGAACTGGTGCAGGAAATCAATCACAGGCAAATGGTGCAGTGGCTTTAGGAGCGAGTGCAGGTCAAAATAATCAACAAGAATATGCAGTTGCGTTAGGCTGGGGATCAGGTCAAACATCACAAGGTTCTAACTCCGTTGCAGTTGGAAATCAAGCAGGAAAAACAGCTCAAGGAATTTACGCGGTTGCAGTTGGTGTTTTAGCAGGCTATAATACTCAAAAAGAGAATGCAGTTGCCATAGGATCCTATGCAGGAAATGATAACCAAGGTAGTAATGCAGTTGCAGTTGGAAATCAGGCAGGGCAATCTAGTCAAGCCAATACAGCTATTGCGATTGGTTATCAAGCTGGAATGTCAGGTCAGAATTTAAATTCAATTGCTATTGGAAGTGGAGCAGCGCAAAATGGTCAAGGAACTAATTCAGTAGCCATTGGTGTCGCTTCAAGTAGCATAGGAAGCACAGCTACTGCATTAGGTGCTATATCTTCCGCAGGGCATACCAATTCAACTGCCATTGGTTATCAAGCAACTACTACTGGAGATAATACTATTCAATTAGGTAATAGTAGTGTAACGAATGTAAATACAAGTGGTACAATTAATACAAGTGGGGCAGTCAATGCTAAGTCTTTTTATTTAAATGCCAGTAATACTATAAATGCAGCAATCAATACTACAATAGATTTATCTACTAATAATATTTTTAAAGTAAGTCTTGGTGCGGATATCTTTACACTAACATTAAATAATGCAAAACCAGGTACCTATATTATTGAATTTATTCAAGGAGGCACTTACCTTGTAGCATTCCCAACTGCCTGGAGATGGTCCGCTGGATTAGTTCCTATTATCACACAAACTTCAGGTAAAATTGATATCGTAACACTCGTGTATGATGGGTCAACTTTTTTTGCATCTACAGTTCAAAATTTTTAGTATGAAATTATTTTTTAGCATACTAAGTTTTTTCATAGTAGGTTTTTCGAATGCACAAATAATGCCTCTGCCCTTGATTGCTAATAATAATAGTTATCCTACAACAATAAATGCGGATGCATCAATGGATTTTAAATCTATGACATATGGTCAGGAGCCGGGCACACATCCTGCAATTAAATCTGATTTTACATTCAACTTTAGTAATACGACACCTTATAGCATACAATTTATTTTCAATAAGAGCTTTAATGGGTATAGTGGAATGGGATTTATTGGATTTACCAATGCTGCAGATGGATTATCCTATTCCCCAGGAAGTTTTATGTTTTATCAGTTTGATAATGGTAGTATAAGAAATTACATTGCAGATGAATACAATGGGGGTAATATCATTTATAATAATGCCATTGGATTTAGCCTTGAAACTAGTTATCAGATTACAACTACATATGATGGAACTAAATGGAAGCATTATATCAATGGAAACTTATCCTCTACGGTTATAAATAATAGTTCATGGAGTGCATCTGCAAAATTAATGTTAGGCAATAATGGAAATTTTTCAAATGTGGCATTAGATGAAGTCCGATTTTGGGATAAGGCTTTAACTGCAGATGAAATTGCAAATAATTGGAATACCCCTTTAACAGGTTATGAATCTGGTTTAAAAGTGTATTATAATTTTAATAACCAAGGCTATCCAGCAGCAAACAATTCAAAAATTAATTTCTTAAAAGATCAAACTCCCAGTAATCATAAAGGATTTTTTTACAATATGCCTTTATCTGAAGATCGAAATAATTTTGTGATTGATAAAGCACAATTTGTTTATGCCGATTATTCAGCTAGTTTAGCGTATAATGATAAGCTCGTGATCCATCTTGATGCCAATAATTTGGATAGTTATCCAGGCACTGGACAAGGTTCTGTGCTCATACCAAGTGGCTATGTATGGCATGATTTAAGCTCTATACAAAGTTTAAACTTTTCTAATAGTATAAACTACAATAAGATTGCTGCGCCAATACTAATTGCAGATGGGGGACGATCTTTATTCATTCAAAATATTTATGGGCGTACGAATTTAAATACCGGTATTACAGGTAATGCATCCAAGACAATAGAAGCTTGGGTTAAATTCAATACTCTAGATCATAATTCAGTGGTTTCAATTGGTAATATTGCTGATTATGATTTGTTTGAAATGGCAGCGGTTAACAATAAACTAGTATTAAATATAGGAGCATCGCTCTCTAGCAATCTGAATATAAAAAGTACAAGTACATTGACTACAAATAAGTGGTACCATGTAGTCATTACCTATAATCTAAACTTTGGTGTGTCATCTTCGGTATCTTATGGGGCTTTCCGTATTTATATTAATGGTGTAAAAGACAATGATTACTTTATTAGCCATGGAGCGGGTAATGACAATATTGATTTAACTAGAGTGAATGCCACCAATACCAATATATACGTAGGAAATAGTTTAAGTCCATTTAATGGCAAACTAGGTATTTTAAAAGTATATCGTAGGGAATTAAAGGCTAATGAAATTTTAGATAAGTATAATGCGACTAAAAGTAGGTTTGGTTATTAAACTATTTTAATATTTTTTTAAGTTCTTTAAATATTAAAATAGTTTAACCAGAACGCTATTTCATAATTGTATTTTTATTTATTTTCCTTTTGTATAACTATTGAAATTACAATAATGAAATTATTTAAAAGCTTTAGTAATTTAAAGTATTGTTATATAATTATAATATTATTATTATATAACAATACTTTAATCGGACAAGTATTTCCACAGGGACTTATGCACAATAATAATGCTTATCAACCAACAATATTTCATGAAGGCGCATTCAAAACAACTTCATTTTATAGAGATATTTATAGAAGTTTTATAATTGACAAACCTGCTGCTTATATTCAAAGCGACTTTTCATTTCATTTCACGAATGCTTCCCAGTTTACAATTCAATTTACTTTTTATGAAGAATTTTATTATCTGCAGAGGAATAATAATATTTTAGGTTTTAAGGATATTTCAAATAATTCTATACCTTTTTATTATCAATGGACCTCAAGTGATTATGAACTAAATCCTATTATGAATGGGGTAAACTTAGGTAACATTAGTAATCAAAATTCAAACAACTATAGTAAACGTATACCTAAACAAGTTACTACTACCTATGATGGAATACAATGGGTTCATTATGTAAATGGTGTTAATAGAAGAGAAGATATTAATACAATCACATTTGATTTTACTGGAAATTTAATTTTTGGCATTATTGGCGCTAAGAGTAATGGTTATAGTTTGACTTTTGATGAAGTTAAATTTTGGGATAAGGCTTTAACTCCAGATGAAATTGCTACCAATTGGAATAAATCTTTAATCGGTAATGAGAATGGCTTACAACTATATTATAATTTCAATAGTCAATACCAAATTGATATTAATAATAATAATAAATTAATTGATTTATCACCAAATAAAAAAAATGCGTCATTTATAAATATGAACGAACTTTGCAATTTTGAAAATGGTTCGAAATATCCAATTTTAGATAGTTTAATTTTTAAGTTTGATGCCAATAATTTAGATTCTTATCCAGGAACTACTATTCATAATAACAACAACCCCCCTTTGCAAGGGAATTTGTATAATTTAAAGGACTTTACTAATAATTTAAAATTTTATAATAATACAAATTATAACCATATTGCTTCACCAATATATTATGCTGATGGCGGTCGTTCATTAGGAATTCAAAGTCTTTTTGGTAAGTCAGATTTTAATACTGGTATAGAAGGAGCTAAACCAATTACAGTTGAATCTTGGGTTAAATTCAATTCATTAAATAATAATGTATTTTTATCTTTTGGCGAAAATATTGCTGGACATCTTTTTGAATTGTCATTAGATGCTAATGAATTAAAATTTGATCTAGGTGGTGAATATAATCAATTAAACACTAATCCACTTACACGAAACAAATGGTATCATATTGTATGTTCATATGATGGGCTCAATAATTATACTATTTACCTAAATGGTTTTAAACATAGTTACATAAAATTTGGGGAAATAGTACAAGCAAAAGGGGCTAACGGTATTTGGGTATCTACTTCTAATTTTCATTTTACCAAAAATACCCCATTGTTTATTGGAACAAGTAAACATCCTTTTGATGGTAAAATAGGCACTTTAAATATATATAATAAAGTGTTTAGTGATTTCGAAATTTACCAGAAATATTCGACTAACAAAATGAGGTTTGGGTATTAATTTTTTCAGCAATAATCTATTGCACCCAAGACCTTATATATTTTCTTTCTAGTTTGCCAGTCTCCGTTAAACTGCTATCCAACCAAAATGTTTTAGATCTTATACTTAAAGCTGGGACTATTCCTTCATAAGAATAATTATTATTTTTATTATAAGTTCCTGGTTTTAAAATAGACCATTCTTCTAATTTATCATTGACTGCCCATGCGCAATGACTAATCATATTAGCCTGACACCATTCCATCCATAAATCTGCTTCTGGATCGTTTTGTGTATAGCCAATTGGCCCCCATTCGGTTACAAAAATGGGTAAACCTGATTTCAATGCTGCAGTGGCTAGATCTCTTAATTCCTTTTTGTGAAAAACAGTATAAAAATGTAATGTATATGCAATATTATTAGAAATAGTGATAGGGTCTGCAGCTGCTAAGTCAACCCTTTGTGACCAAGTAGGTGTTCCTACTATAATTAAATTGTCAGGATCGAATTTTCTGATAGCAGTAATTACTTTTTCTGCATATGGCTTTATTGTATTTGACCAAGATATTTCTAAAGGCTCATTAAATATCTCATAAATGATATTATTGTTATTTCCATATAAGAAAGCGATCTCTGTAAAAAAATTTACCGCTTCGTCTTGGTATTTATGTGCATTTTCAGTGTGCCAATCTATAATGACATATAGTCCATTCTCCAAGGCTGCGTCTATAATTTTTTTTACTTTTTCCATATTCCCTTTTTTATCCTGTAAATAACCCCCAATATCATCTACCCCCATGGAGGCCCTTACAATACTTGTTCCCCAGTCTAACGCTAACCAGGATACAACTTCTGGTTTATAATAATTTTCTCCGCCCCAACCATTATTGCTCCAGTAAAAACTATTTCCAGCTAAAGAAACAGGTTTTCTATGCTTGTCTACAATTTTATTGCCATTGGTTTGTAATAGTCCATATTTGTCTACAACAGAAGTATAATTTCTTGTACTTAATTGAACTTTATAAGTAGCTGTTATTTTAGAACTATTATTGGTGACTATAATTTCAGTTCCATTATTAGACACAGTAATTGTATTTCCAACTTTTAAATTTGAACTGCAGTTTTCTGTTAAGTTAATACCCTGTATTATTATATTTGATGCACCATAAGGTAAAAGCCTGTCAAGTGTAATTGTATTACCCGAAATTTTAGTATTGAAAACAGAACCATAGTATTCAAAATTGATACTTTTTATGCTTGCTTCTCCATTATTAATAAATATAGGTATTTCTTTTTCTGAACATGAATTTAGAAGCAGCACAAATAATAGGCTTAAATTAAACATGGTTTTTAATTTACTTAAATGCATTTTGTTAATATTTTCTAATTAATACAAATTTGATTAGAACTTATAAAGAATTAGTATAAAATAAATAATTATTCAATAATTAATACTTTAAGTATTTTAATATTTTATGCAAGATGAAAAATATTAAACTATTTTAATAAATATCGTTTTAAATGATTTATTAAAGTAGTTTAATCAACCAATTTTATTTAAGAAGTAATTTTATAGTTAAGTATATATTCTACTTGTAAAAAGTAAAATATTGATTTTAGTTAAATAAGATTTAAATCATACCAATTCTTTATAAATCAGTTCTATTATTAATTTAAATAACATGCATCATCCAATACTAATTAAATTAAAAGCAATTATTTTTTCACTTATATTAATGGTATTTGCTAATCAATTATTAGCACAAAATAATAATGGTATATTTTTCCAAGCAGTAGCAAGGGATAATTATCAAAATCCAGCAATTGATAGAAAAATATTTATTCAAACAACGATTATACAATCATCTGTAATAGGAACAAAGGTTTTAATTGAAGAGCATCAAACAATTACCGATAAAAACGGCATTTTTAGTATTAGTATTGGTAACGGAACTAGGATAGGTGGTTTTGCTTCAAACTTAGCCAATATAAATTGGGCTAATGGGCCTTATTTTTTAAACTTAAAAATTGCAATTACACCAATTAGTGTTTCTAGTAATTGGGATTATACAAAGGAGTGGGTGGATTTGGGCACGACAAATTTTGGAACAGTCCCTTATTCTTTACAAGCAAATAGTGTTATTGGTTTTGATACTAAACTAAATGTAACCGATACCCTTAAAATGTTACTACCTTATGTAAAAAATACATCAATTAATACATTGTCAACAAGTATTGCATCAAATACAGCGAGTATCACATCTAATAGAGCATCTATCAATACATTATCAACTAGTATTGCATCAAACACTGCGAGTATCACAGCAAACAAAGAAAAAATAGATTTAAAGGCACCCATTGCTTCTCCAAGTTTTACTGGTTCAGTAGCTTTAGGAATTACTATACCGGATAGTACTGCAGTGTTAGATATTAATTCCACCTCTCAAGGAATATTAATTCCGAGAATGACCACCACGCAGCGCAATGCCATTTTAAAACCTGCAAATACTTTGTTTATATTTAATACTACGAATAATGCATTTGAAGTTTATAAAAATACTTGTAATTGTTGGGTAACGATTTCTGATGGTGGCAGCGGTATTGTGGATACGCCTGCAAACACTCCTCCAAATGTATCAAACATAAATTATTTAGGAACATTTAGAGTTGGGGGTACTGCAAGTGTGTACTATACTTATTCTGATATAGATAAAGATGCAGAAGGATCTACGACTATTATTTGGGAAATAGCTAATGATAACAATGGTACAGCTAAATCTACCTATAGTACAACTTCAACACCCATCTTTCAAACTGCCGATGCAGGACGTTATATTAGAGCGAGAGTAACACCGAGATCAGCAACAGGTGTCCTTAATGGTTTAGATTATTATGGTTCATGGACTCTGATTGATGCGACTACGGTGCCTTATGGTTCTTCGGTAAATATAACAGGTAATGCACAACAAGGAAGTTTACTTACAGCTTCATATACTTTTAATGGTGGTTCTGGTATTGAAAATACAACAGGTTCCACATACATATGGCAATGGGCTAATGATAATGCGAATACTTATGCATCAACCATATCAATCCCAGATGGAGGAACTGCATATGGGAAAACCATTAGACCTTCATTGAATGAAGTAAATAGATATGTTCGTTTTGGAGTAAGAGCAAAAGATAATGCCTCGGTTACTGCGACTAATTATGTGTATAGTAAATGGATAGGACCTATTACCTTGGCTGCTGAAACAGCTCCGGTTGCTACGAATGTCACTTTTAGTCCCGCTCCTGGAAATAATGTTCTACTTAACGGTAGATATACTTATGTAGATGTAAATAACGATCCTGAAGCAACTAGCCTTTACCAATGGTGTACTGCAACGGACGCATCAGGTGCAAATCAAACAGCCATTAGTGGTGCAACTTCAAAGAGTTTTGCTCCAACCGATGCTCAATTGGGCAAATATATTGGATTTAGTGTCACCCCTATAGCATCTACTGGAACAACTAGAGGCACTGAAGTAGTCTATTATAATTCAACTCCTTCAGTTGCTGCTGCTGTATTCACAATTGTATCTCTTACACAAACTTCGAATAACTTTTATGTTAATAGGGTGATGGATTTGACAGATTATATCACTGCAAGTATCAATGTGACATCGCCAGGTTCTATCGCTTTTTCAACACCAATAGTAAATGGCTATTCATTCAGTAATGGAGGAGTATATACTACAGGATTACAGAATGTAATTTTATATGCAAACGGTACGCAAACTGCCTATAATGTAGCAGGGGATTTATTCACCATTACGGCAGTGGGTTCTTCTACACAAACAAGTAGCATCACAATAAAAAATACAAGTATCATTTCCCCTTTAGCCAATAATGCACCCACAGTTTCTACTATTAACTACAGAGGAGTATATAGAGTAGGGGGCACAGCTAGTGTTGATTATACTTTCGCGGATGTAGAAAAAGATTTGGAAGCAGCCACAAGCATTATATGGGAAATGGCAACTGATATTAATGGATCAGGTAGATTCACCTATAGTACTAGCGCAACACCTACTTTTATAACGGCAGATGGAGGAAAATATGTGCGTGCAAAAATCACTCCAAGAACAGCAACGGGTATCCTTAATGGCATTGACTATTATGGAAGTTGGGTATTAATTGATTTAGCTACTAAGCCATTTGTAACTAGTGTGAATGTTTCAGGTAATTCAGAACAAGGTAGCTTATTGACTGCATCTTATACTTTTAATGGAGGTACTAATGGAGTTGTCACTTATACCGAAAACGCATTAGGTTCAACCTATCTATGGCAGACTGCAACTAGTAATAAAGGGGTAGGTAATACAAATATGTCATATCCAGACGGGGGTGCTGCACATGGAAAAACCATTAGACCCACTATTAACGAGGTAAATAAATACATACGTTTTGGAGTAACTGCAAAAGATAACGCCTCGGTTACTGCTACTAATTGGGTATATAGTGAATGGATAGGGCCTGTCACTTTAGCCGCTGAAACTGCACCATCTGCCTTAAATGTTATATATAACCAAGCACCAACAGATAACATTGTGATTACAGGTAGTTACACTTATGTGGATGCAAATAACGACCCCGAGGGGAATAGTTTATACCAATGGTATACGTCTACAAGTGCTTCTGGTGCCAATCAAACTCCTATACTTGGACAAACTAGTAAACAAATTACAATAAATAGTGCTCAATTTGGGTACTATATTGGATTTGGGGTAACAGCAAAAGCACTTACTGGAACCATCACAGGCACTGAAGTGGTTTATTACAATCCTACTATTGCAAAATTAGCAACCCCAAAAGCAATTAATTTAAGTTTTACAGGAACAAACACAACAGGTTTGGTAGGAAATACTTTAACAGGAACCTACTCATATACAACTAATGGAAGTGCTGGTACGGAAAGTGGAACAATTTTAAAATGGTATACCGCTTCTAATGCGACAGACCTTGGAACACAAGTTGGAACGGGGGGAACTTATACCCCTACTACTGCTGATTTGGGAAAATACATCATTTTTGAAGTAACCGCTAAATCAAGTAATGGTGCAACAGGGGATCCAGTTAGGATTGTACGCAATGGTGCTACTCAAATCTTAGATTTAACACCACAAGCGGTGCAAGCTGCCTATTCATTAAGAAAATTAAGAGCCGCTTATACCGGAAATGCGGTACAAGTAAGAAGAAGTAGTGATGGTACTTTTAGAGACATTGGCTTTACTGCAACTGGTTTATTGGATGAAGCAACTTTATCAGCATTTGTGGGAACGGCTACGGGAACTGTATCAGTATGGTATGACCAAAGTGGAAATGGTAGAAATGTTTCTAATGCTTCAATTTTAGAACAACCATTCATTGTTAGCGGTGGAATAGTTGAAAAATACAATGGATTACCTACTATAAGATTTTTAAAAACTAGTACAGCTAATTCCAATAATCAAAGTAGGCTTTACAATACAACCTCAATCGCTAACGTCACTTCACTTATGGGTATTTTTGCTTTTACTTATTCTGCAACTTATCCAACTAGTGAAGGAGTGGTGACAGATTACACTGGTTCGGGAGGTTTTAGTAGTCTTGGTTTATATGCTCAATATAATTCATCCGCTATTGCTGGCTTTACTAACAATAATGGCTCTGGCTACAAAAATAAAATTGCATTTAGTGGTGGTACAGGTAGTATGATTCCTATTTCAAATCTAAGTGTTATTTATATTGAAAATAGTACCTCTTCTTTGCCTCCTAATACTATTTGGAATGGTATTAATATAGGACAATATTTATCCGTTGCAGGTCGAAATTGGGGAGGTCCTATTTCTGAAGTTATACTTTTTAACTCCAGACTAAATGATAACAGTTATGCTGATGTACTCTCTTTACAAGACGCTCAAATGTTGTATTATTTAGGAAAATAGTACTAAATAATAATAGTTGAAAACAATGATACTCCTTTATACATTTATTTTAAATATGAATGTATAAAGGAGTATTCATGTCAAAATAGCTATAAAATACTTTAATCAAACTTTCTCATGCTTCAAAGCTTCACGCTTTGATAATTTTGAAAGTTGTGGATGGGATTTTACAAATTGAATAACCCATTTAGCATCTGTGTAAGCATAGGCTCTTAAAGCCCAGCCAATGGCTTTACGAATAAAAAAATCCTCCTCTAATTGGCAGTTTTCAATATACTCAGTGAGTAGGGCAGTATTTGTTTTTGCTTTATAAGTCAATTGAAATAGTAGACTCATTCTTTGAAGCCATTTGTTAGAGGAGTTATTCCATTTTGAAGTTGTGATTTCAATTTGTTCGGGAAATTTCAAAAAGAATTTACTAATCACAAATGAATTGGTGGAGTCTACGGAATCCCACCAACTTTGATGTGTGATCATCCATTCAATGAGTGGGATTGTTTTTGGAGACCAGATTTTATGATGGTACCCTAATAATTCAATAGCAAAATAATGGATTTCTCTTTGTGGAGCTGCATAGCACTCCTTAATTAAATTACTTAATTCAGCATGGTCTTTGATAGGATATTTTTTGTAAAATTCTTTACAAATTTTTCGTCTAAGTGGCGTTTTGATTCCGTAGAATTCAAACTGGTTCAATAAGTATGCTTTTGCACCCTTTGCTATGGTTGCATTTGCATTAGCAGCATATATTTTTTTTATTTCCTTTAAATATGGATGAGGCATATTAAACTCCTACGACTCTTTTATTGAAGGCACTATTCCTAGCAGCTTCTAATACGCGAATAATATTGGTGCCCTCTTTTGCAGAGGTTGGAACCGGAGCGTTGTTTAAAATCGCATCCGCCATTTTTTCATAAAATATTCCGTAATTGCCTGGTATACTTGGAATCACTTTATTCGTAATAATACCATTCATGTCGGTATATAAAGTGCCATAATCTTCCGGAGCTTCTGCTCCCCATTCTGCGCTATTTGTTTTTTTTCCTGCAATTAAATCAGCCTCTTGTATATCAGATCTGTTTTTAATAAAGCATCCTTTAGTGCCATAAATTTTATAACCTGGGCTTTCAGTCATAAACAACATGCCACTATTTAATGTGATACGGTGGGATGGATAGTACAAGATCAATGTAAAATAATCGTCGATGATGGATACTTTTCTGGTGATTCTAATATCTGCAAATACAGCCAATGGCATCCCTGATAATAAAATGGCTTGATCTACCAAATGTGGACCCAAGTCATACAATAAACCTGCGCCAGGCGTGACTGACTCTTTATGTTTTTTAGGACTCAATGTAGTTCGATACCTCTCAAAAGAAATTTGTACATCTTGTATAACGCCAATTTCATCTTCTTGAATTAATTTTTGTATCGTAAGAAAGTCTGCGTCATAACGTCTATTTTGGTAGACTGCTAATTTCAATCCTTTACTTGTAGCAAGCACATCCAATTCTTCTGCTTCTTTAGCAGTCACTGTAAATGCTTTTTCTACTACCACATGTTTACCCGCAAGAAGTGCACTTTTTGCATAAGTATAATGGGTATCGTTTGGACTATTCACAACTACTAAATCAATCATTGGATCGGCTAGTAATTCCTCGTAACTAGCAAAGGATTTTGTACCAGGGTAGGCCGCTTCAATATTTTTAGTTGAACGCTCCCAGCTACCAACTAAATGAAAGTTAGGATTGCTTACAATAAAAGGTGCATGGAAAACTTTTCCACTCATGCCAAAAGAGACTAGTGCAGTATTGATCATAGGTTAAAGATAAAAAGCACTATCCTGCTACTTGCTTTCTGATGATATTCAATGCTCCACCTGCTTTAAACCACTCAATTTGTTGTTGGTTGTAAGTATGGTTGGCATGAATGCTATCGGTACTGCCATCCTTGTGTGTTAACACTAAAGTCAATGGCGTGCCTGGCGCAAAGTTGGTTAAACCAATTACATCAATGCTATCATCTTCCTGAATTTTATCATAGTCTGCTTTGTTAGCGAAAGTCAAAGCCAACATACCTTGCTTTTTCAAATTTGTTTCGTGGATACGTGCAAAAGATTTTGTCAATACAACGCGAACACCTAAATGCCTTGGCTCCATCGCAGCATGCTCACGAGAACTTCCTTCTCCGTAGTTTTCATCTCCCACCACAATTGTTCCGATACCTGCAGCTTTGTAGGCTCTTTGTGTATTTGGAACGGTATCATAATCACCATTCAATTGACTTTTTACATTGTCTGTTTTTTCATTGAAGAAGTTTACAGCGCCAATCAATAAATTATTTGAAATATTATCTAAGTGACCACGGAACTTTAACCAAGGGCCAGCCATAGAGATATGGTCTGTGGTACATTTTCCTTTTGCTTTGATCAATAATTTCAATGATTTTAAATCAGTTCCTTCCCAAGCTGTAAATGGATCCAATAATTGTAAACGCTTAGATGTTGGATCTACTACAATACTTACTTTAGAACCATCTTCTGCTGGTGCTTGGTAGCCTGCATCTTCTACTGCGAATCCTCTTAATGGTAATTCATCACCTGTTGGGGCGTCTAATTTAACTTGTTCGCCTTTATCGTTGGTTAATGTATCTGTTAATGGATTAAAATTTAAATCACCAGCAATAGCTAAGGCCGTGATTAATTCTGGTGAACCCACAAATGCGTAGGTGTTTGGATTTCCATCCGCACGCTTTGCAAAGTTTCTATTGAATGAATGTACGATGGTATTTTTTTCTTTTTTCTCTGCACCTACACGCTCCCACATTCCAATACATGGTCCACATGCATTGGCAAATACTTTCGCACCAATTTGGCTGAAGACGTCTAAGAAACCATCTCTTTCAATAGTATACCTTACTTGCTCAGAACCTGGTGTAATTAAGTATTCAGATTGCATCGTCAAACCTTTCGCTGAAACTTGTTTTGCTAAACTTACCGCACGGCTAATATCTTCGTAAGAAGAGTTGGTACAACTTCCAATTAAACCTACTTCAATTTTTGTAGGCCATCCGTTTGCAGCAGCTACTTCTTTCATTTTAGAAATCGGTGTTGCTAAATCTGGTGTGAATGGTCCGTTTAAGTGTGGCTCTAATGTATTTAAATCAATTTCAATCACTTCGTCAAAATACTTTGTAGGATCTGCGTATACTTCTGGATCTGCAGTTAAATGTGCTGCAACAGTATCAGCTAAAGCGGCTACGTCTGCACGTCCTGTAGATGTTAAATAACGGCTCATACTTGCATCGTAACCAAATGTAGAAGTAGTCGCCCCAATTTCGGCACCCATATTACAAATCGTTCCTTTACCAGTACAACTCATGCTTGTAGCACCTTCACCAAAATATTCAACAATCGCACCAGTACCACCTTTTACAGTTAAGATACCAGCTACTTTTAAAATCACATCCTTTGGAGCAGTCCATCCATTTAACTTTCCAGTTAATTTGATACCAATTAATTTAGGCCATTTTAATTCCCAAGCCAATCCTGCCATGACATCACAAGCATCTGCACCACCTACACCAATCGCTAACATACCCAGTCCACCAGCATTCACGGTATGCGAATCGGTACCAATCATCAATCCACCTGGGAAAGCATAGTTCTCTAAAACCACTTGGTGAATAATACCTGCGCCTGGCTTCCAGAAACCTAAACCATATTTGTTAGACACAGAAGCTAAGAAATCATATACCTCTTTACTTTCTGTTGTTGCCACTTGTAAATCTTGTTTTGCTTCTACTTTTGCAGAGATCAAGTGGTCACAATGCACTGTACTTGGTACAGCCACTTTTGGACGACCTGCTTGCATGAATTGTAACAAGGCCATTTGTGCTGTTGCATCTTGCATGGCTACACGGTCTGGTGCAAAATCAACATAAGAACCACCTCTTTCGAAGCCTTCTAATTTTTGATCACTATGTAAATGGGAGCATAAAATTTTCTCTGATAAAGTCAATGGACGACCCAACATTTTACGAGCCGCTTCTACTTTTGCTGGCATTTCAGCATACAATTTTTTGATCATGTCGATATCAAAAGCCATAGTTGTCAATTTTAGGTGTTAAAACTGATGCAAAGGTAAGCGAAAATGATCCTCGGCGCAATCAAAAAATCCACTTTATGTCCACTTTTTTAGCTAGATTTGGGTATAGCTTTAAACAATTGAAAATGCAAAAATTGAGAGATTTTCTGGAATCACATGCCTTTGGCGTATGTTCCGCAATAGGAGAGCGTTTAGGCATCGCTAGTTCTAAAATAAGGATGTGGTTTATTTATATCTCCTTTTTAACCTTCGGATCCCCAGTGATCATTTATATGGTATTGGCATTTTGGAGAAGCATGAAGCACTATATCCTTTTAGGAAAGCGCAATCCATTAAAATACTAGGTACATAACTGCCTTCTTCGCAGTTTTTATAAAACGGCCTTTCGTAAACGGACTAATTTCTCTAACAAAGGTTCCAATAATTCCAATCTTAACATATTCGCTCCATCACTTTTTGCATTTGCTGGGTTAGGATGTGTTTCTATAAACAATCCGTCCGCACCAGTTGCAATAGCTGCTTTTGCGATGGTTTCAATTAAACTTGGATTGCCTCCTGTGATGCCTGAAGTTTGATTAGGTTGTTGCAAAGAATGCGTACAATCCATAATGACTGGCACATTATTTTCGGCCATGGCAGGGATATTTCTATAATCTACCACCAAGTCTTGGTAGCCAAATGTATTACCTCTTTCGGTTAGCATCACTTTTTCGTTGCCTGCTAATTTAATTTTATCTACCGCAAATTTCATTGAAGCGCCACTTAAAAATTGTCCTTTTTTAACGTTCACAATTTTTCCTGTCTGCGCGGCTGCCACTAATAAATCAGTCTGACGACAAAGAAATGCGGGGATCTGTAAAATATCAATGAACTGCGCAGCAATGGCAGCTTCTTCGTGCGCATGAATATCCGATGTTGTGGGTACATTAAATTTTGCACCTACTTTTTGTATCAATTCCATTCCAGTATCATCCCCAATACCAGTAAATGAATTCGCGCTGGTACGATTTGCTTTTCGATAGCTTGCTTTAAAAACATATGGAATACCTAAGTTTTTACAGATAGTGGATACTTTTTCACCAATTTCCATTACCAATGCCTCGTCTTCTACCACACATGGTCCTGCAATTAAGAAAAATTGATTAGGGTCGTAAGATTGTGCTTTAAATAAATCTTGTAAATAGTTAGGTATCATAAGAACGTTTTTGCGAGGTCAAAGTTAAATAAAATGAATCAAGTTTAGGATGATTAAAAGCGTAAACCTAAGCTAATACCTAAGCCTCTAATTCCTGCCCAAGGTCCTTTCATGTCTGCAGTAGCGCCGTTTTGGGTTACTTTAGATGTTAATTCAAAAGGGTTCACCTTGGTATCATCTAATGTTTTTTGAAGTGCGTTAACTGCTTGTGTTGGTAATTTTTCTGGTGCGACGAAACTTAAATTACCAGTCGAATTACCAAAATGTCCGCCAATGAACCAAATATCAATCACCAATTTTGTTAGTAATTGTTTTTGTAATCCAATATAAGCACCATAACTATTGGACTTGATCGTTCCATCGAGTCCCGCCGTTTTTGTTATGGGTGCAGGTCCAATCAGCGCACCTACTGCCTTATCAGGTGTGTAAGTGTATTCTACAGGTACAGATAAATCAAAATTGGCAAACCTTGCATATGGTGCAATATAAAAGCCTGACATTTTTTGCAAGCCAAGATAAAATCTACTTTCAAAAGTCAAGGCGTTATTTCCCATTTGGAATAAATCAAAATTAATGGCCGAATTGTCAATGTATTTTTCTGCGATGGATTGTAAAGGTAGACTCCCTTTTGGCATATAACGATAGCTCGCCGAAACAGACATAAAATGATTCAAACTTCTTTCATAAGAAAAGTGGTAATTTCTTAAAGCAAAGCTTGTTAAATTACCCTTGATGATATTTTTTCCACCAATTAGTTTTTGAGCAGGTACTTTTAGCGTTACAAGTAATGCTAGGATAAAGAGTAATTTTTTCATAATTATTTTATTTTGTGTACTTCCAGTTGAATTGCAAAGACAATCCAGCTTGTTGAAATGCATCCGATTTCATGGGCGCCATCTTCACTGTTAAATTATTGCTTACATCAAATTCTTTTAAATGTCCAGAAACAGAAGCGTCCACCACGTTGATACCCCATGCAATGATAAACCACATAATGGAGTAGTCCCTATTTTTTCTAAATATATTTCTGTAACTCTGAAGCGATCCGGCAGTTAAATTCTTTAAGGTTGGATCAATCTTAATCACATTGGAATTGTCTCCATTGGCTTCTTGAATTCTTGCTTCATAGGCAAATTTTGTTTTTGCATATAAATCGTTATTGTACACATAGGTGGCAACAGGCACAGCAAGTACACCGTATACCAATGGAATTTTCCAATATTGTTTATTATAAGCCTGACCCAATCCAGGTAGGATGGCAGATCTTTTAGTTGCTTTTTTTGGGGAATGTTGTAGATCAATGATCGTGCTATCTTGCGCCCACAAGGTTTGTTGTAGACACAACAAAAACAATATGGTAAGGAAGCTTTTCATCTAACTAATTGTAACTTGCATTGCTTCAAGGACCTTATTCAAAGCATTTAAATCATTGTAGCTAATGGTAATTTTGCCCGATCCGTTTTTTTGATGCTGTAATTGTACTTGGGTACCAAAATGGTCCTTTAATTTATTTTCCAATCTTTGGTAAACAGGAGAGAGCTGATTTGCTTGACCAGCATTGGATGTATTTTTTGATCCAGGAGTTGGGGTCAAATTTTTTATCAAAGCTTCTGTTTGGCGAACAGTTAATCCTTTTTCAATAATTTCTTTTAACAGGAACAGTTGCTTGTCTACCTCTTTTCCAATCAATAATTTAGCCAAACTCACACTCAAGCTTCCGTTTCTTAATGCAGCTTGAATAGCAGGTGGTAATTCTAATAAGCGGATGTAGTTAGACACAGTAGAACGGTCTTTACCCATACGCTCTGCTACTTGTTCTTGGGTATAGTTGAGTTCGTCCATCATTCTTTGGTAACTCAAAGCCACTTCGATCTCGTTTAAGTCTACTCTCTGTAAGTTCTCTAATAATGCTAGCTCTAATAATTCTTTATCGTTACCTAATCTTATATAAGCGGGGACATCTGTTAATCCAGCAATTTTAGCAGCACGGAATCTTCTTTCTCCAGCAATCAATTGGAATTTTCCATTGGTTAATTGCGCGACAGTAATAGGCTGAATTAAATCATGCATCTTCAAAGACTGAGCCAATTCTTGTAAAGCTTTTTCATCAAAATCTTTTCTTGGATTCTTAGGATTGACAATAATATTTGTCAATGCAATCCTATTGATCGCTATTGCTTTTTCGATGGCAGCAGGTTGAACCTTGCCTGCAGGATTTTTAAAATCTGCATCCATATTCTGCAATAAAGAACGTAGCCCTTTACCAATTAAATCCTTGTTGGGTGTGCTTTTACTCATAGTGCTAATCTATTATTCGCTCGGCATTACTCATTTTAGTCATGCCATTTTTCTGTAAAATTTCTTTAGCTAAATTTAAATAGTTCACGGTACCCTTACTATCTGCATCATATAAAATAACCGGCTTGCCCACACTTGGTGCTTCGCTCAATCTTGTATTACGATGTATAATTGTAGAGAACACCATTTCATCAAAATGCTTTCGCACTTCACTCACTACCTGATTGCTTAATCTAAGTCGACCATCATACATGGTCATCAAAATACCTTCTATCTGTAAATCTGGGTTTAACCTGCTTTGAACTATTTTAATGGTGTTCAATAATTTTCCTAATCCCTCCAATGCAAAGAACTCACATTGAACTGGTACTATTACACTATTGGATGCCACTAATGCATTCACTGTAATCAATCCTAAAGATGGCAAACAGTCAATGATGATAAAATCGTATTGGTCTTCAATGGCAGCTATTAAATTTTTTAAGACATTTTCTCTATTTGGGAAATTAACCAATTCGATTTCTGCACCTACTAAGTCAATATGGGAAGGTACAAGGTCTAGATGTGGAATTTCTGTTTTCAAAACGACATCTGACAATGGCGTACCATTGATCATCGCATCATAAAGGCTGGTTGTGATATTATGAAGGTCAAATCCTACCCCAGTGGTGCTATTTGCTTGAGGATCAGCGTCAACTAACAATGTTCTGTATTCTAAAACAGCTAAACTTGCAGCAATATTAATTGCCGAAGTGGTTTTACCCACGCCTCCTTTTTGATTTGCTATACCAATAATTCTTGCCATATAAAAAGCCTCCTTAATTTGCTCCAAAAATACGGCATAAATAGCAACAATTAGGCTTAATTTTACGCCTTAATCCTTACCATGAAGAACCCCGTTTTTGTATTCGTCCTCATTACTTTCTTGATTTTGATCGATTTTTACATCTTCCATGTATTAAAAACCATGCTGAATGGAGCAAGTGTTGGCATAAAAACAGCGGTTACTTATGGCTATTGGTTTTTATGTATTGCCAGTTTGGGGGCTTTTTTGTTATTCCCTTTTATTGTGAATCCCTATTTTAGACAATACATTTTTTCGATTGGGATTGGGTGGGTGATTGCCCAAATTACCCTGGTCTTATTTTTTTTGGTGGATGATGTAAGGAGGGGTGCTTTCTGGGCTATCGGGCAGGTGGCTTCTACTGCTGGTGCAAAATTTATGAATACAGAACAGGGGATACCTAGATCTGCATTTTTAAATTGGCTTGGAGTTGGCATTTCCTCTTCCTTATTTTTTTCATTGTTGTATGGGTTTGGTAATAAATACAAATACCAATTGCTGCATAAAAAAGTGGCCATTAAAAATTTGCCTGCTGCATTCAAGGGTTTTAAGATTATTCATATCAGTGATATCCATAGTGGTAGTTTAAAAGAAAAAGAAGCGGTACAAAAAGGCATTGATTTAATTCAAAAACAAGGAGCAGACTTAATTCTATTTACTGGGGATTTGGTGAATGATAAAGCAACTGAAATGCAGGACTGGGCACCCATCTTTGGTCAGTTGTCTGCGCCAAAAGGGGTCTTTAGTACATTAGGCAACCACGATTATGGAGATTATGTGCAATGGGATTCCAAAGAAGCTAAAGTTGCTAATTTGGAGGCATTGAAAGCGGTTCATGCTTCTATGGGCTGGAAATTATTAATGAATGAAAACGTCACCATTGAAAAGGGTGGTGCAAAAATAAAATTAGTGGGCATCGAAAACTGGGGTGCAAAAGCGAGGTTCCCTAAATATGGACAATTGAATAAAGCCCTAGATGGCGTGGACCCCAAAGATGTTATTATTTTATTAAGTCATGATCCAAGTCATTGGGAGGCACAAGTGATTCCTGAATTCCCTCAAGTAGATCTGATGTTGTCTGGTCATACACATGGTATGCAGTTTGGTTTAGAAAATCCTTATTTCAAATGGAGTCCTGTGCAATGGGTGTACAAACAATGGGCTGGATTGTACCAACAAGGAGAACAAAAATTATATGTGAATAGAGGCTTTGGATTTTTAGGATATCCAGGCAGGGTAGGTATTATGCCAGAAATAACTTTATTAGAATTAGTGTAGTTTTATAAAAATTAATGCAGAATATGTAACAAATTTTATACTTACACGTTATAATTTTACATCCTATCACAATACATCTTTTATGAAAAAATTACTCTTATTTGCCATTTTGCATGTTTGTTTTTATGCAGGAGCCCAAGAAAAATTAGGCATTGGCATTAAAGTGGGTCAAAACTTTTCTAGTGTCAATTCGGTAGCTGTAGATAGGCATTCAGCATCTTATCATGGAGGAGTCGCTTTTCAGATTGGACTTACAAACAAAATAAGTTTAGTGCCAGAATTTTTACTTTCTCAAACCAAATTAGCTACTAATCCCTCTATTGTAGATGTGCTAGGTGATAATAAATTTAAGCCAGAGACCTATCATTTGAGCTACTTGATGGTTCCTTTATTGGTTCAAGTAAAACCATTCTCAGGATTGCTTTTGCAAGCAGGTCCTCAATATGGCATATTATTAGATCAAAAGAAGGATGGCATCGAAAATGCGCAATTGGCTTTTAAAGAAGGTGAGTTTTCCTTTGTTGGGGGTGCAAAAGTGAACCTTGGTGGCTTTTTTGTTTACGGCAGGTATGTGGTTGGCCTACAAGATATCAGCGCATTGCAAGATCAAGCAAAGTGGAAAACAAGACAATGGCAACTTGGGATTGGGATGAATCTATTTGGCTTTTAATGCTTGCTTAAATTCAGTGATGAATTGATTTAATTGTTGTTGCGCAGCATTTTGCTGTTCAATAAAACTATTATCTTTTAAGTCACCTACAATGGCGTCCATTTCGGCTTGGTTTTCGTACACCATTTTCCTAAATGGATTGGTATAGTCTTTTTCTCTGGAGCTTTTGATTTTTTGTGTCACTTCTTCTTTAATGGCTTGATAACGATCTAACCATTCATTCAATTTTTTATTGCTCAACCCACTAATGGACACCCCTTCAATTAATTCTAAGCAATATAAAGCATGTGTATTCTTTTTATCTACATATTTATCGGTCTGCGTTTGATAAAATTGATGCACATCATGCCAGCTATTTAATTTGTCTGATTTAATTTGCTGTAGCATGGTTTGAACAGATTTAGTTGGAATCAACTGCCCACCAATATTGCTCCATTCTATAGCTGCACTATTTGTTTTGATTGCTTTAAGCTTAGTAGGCAAATTTTTCATCCCATTCTGAGTCAATTTTAGCATTAGCTGGTCCATACCATACATGAAAATCATCTTTTCAAACATTGCAAATGCATCATGGCATTTAATCAATCTAGTTTTACGCTTGCTATTTTCAAATCCGTCAACAAAAACATCTAATTGGTCAATTTCTTTTTTAGTTTTTGTCTTAAGAAGCTTGTAGCCTAGTTGCACTAATTGATCATCACTAATAGTTGTAGACTTCTTTTCTTTTAATAATTGTGCTTTTGCGACTGCTAATGCAATCACATCTCTGCCTATGATTAATTCATTGACACTATCAGGTGCCAAATAATCGTATTCAAAATATTGGTCAATATTTTTTCTTTTATCTCTGTCTTGGTATTTCCATGCATTTCTTGCCAATGCATAAAAATTGTATAAAAACCAATAACCCGGCATCACTACTAATTCGTCTTTAGCAATGTCGAGACTGATGAGTGAAAATGGAATTGGTATATTCAATTCATGATGGTAATCTCCTTTGTTTAAAATGGTAAAGCTTGGGAAAATAGAATTATGTTTAATGCTCACACATAATCCTGGCCAGAAGCCTCTGCCCATGATCACTTCACCATCTGCTCCGCGGCTATTGTGGTTGGATCCCAATGTAGCACCAGCAGCAATATTACTTTGTCCCATTAAAAGTGCAGCGCAAAGAAATGAATTGTTATGATGCTGTTCATGTGCTGGGTAAATTAATGAATTCAACACTTCACAACAAGATATGGTGGCGTTTTGCCCTAAGAAGGAGTTAATTAATCTTGCGCCATATTTTAATTGGGAATAATCCGACATGATAAAACGAACCGCTTTTATGCCATAGAATACCCTACAACCATATCCAATAATCCCATTGACCAATTCAGATCCTTCTCCAATTTGTGTTGTCGCTTCTTCATTGGAATTAATGGTGACATTTTTTATTTTATTCGCACCTTTTAAATAGGCATCTGTACCAATCCAAGTGTCTTTAATGATTCTACAATTTTTAATAACAGTCCTATCTCCAATTTTTCCATAATAGCCACGTTTATTATCAAATTGCTTTTCAGTTAATTCGATGAACTTGTCTTGTAAAACTTTATCATGTCTATTTCTGGTCCATAAGTAGGCATCAGCAGTAGTCATACCATTGAAAGGAAGGACTTTTCTGCCTGTATTTTCGTTACACAATTCCAACCAGATTCTTACAGATTCCGATTCGCCTTTTTTGAGAATACCGTTACCAAATTTTGCATGGTTCGTTGTCACCAATTCATTGACATTATTAATGATCACCTCGTCTCCAATAATATAATGCGATAAATAACTGACACTATGGATGGCTACATTATTACCAAAATCTGAACTGATGATGGTTGAGTTGTATAATCCAACAGGCACCGTTAAATCACTAAAGCAAAGACAGGTTGTCTCCAAATTCCCAATACGAACCAATCCGAAAAAAGAACAATTCTTAACTAGCTCTGGATTAAAGGCATTGGATACCAATAATTTTGACCAGTCGTCACTTGAATTACCATTGCGCACTAAAATTTCAATCTCTAATGCAGAAAGGGCACGGTGTTTTATGCCGCTTCTATTTTGTTGATTGCGTAAATAGTATTCGTCCTTACCCTTTGGCAGATCCTTTATAAAACCATAACCTAATTGTTGAATCGCTACTTTCTTAATTTCATTCATCAGATACAATTTATTTGAACATAGTAGGATGCATTTCATCCCATCCAGTTGCCTTTTGATATTGATGTGCAATATTTAAAATAGTGCCTTCGTCAAATAATTTTCCAACAAAGCTAATGCCAGTAGGTAATTGCCATTTTGCGTCTAATCCTGTTGGCACACAAACTACAGGATGGCCCGTTAAATTGGTGATTGCTGACTGATTACCGCCACCTCTAGATGGACAAATGATGGCATCATATTGAGAGATGACTTCATTGACTTTTTGCATGAGTATAGTTCTATGCCTTTGTGCATTGATATATTCTACAGCAGGCACAAACCTAGAGGTTCTAAATGAATTGGGCCAATCATTTTTTGTTTGTCTTGTTAACGCATCATCTAATCCTGAACGCGTCATATCGTCAAATTGCGCACCAGCTTCAGCACCAATCACTATGTCCATGATATTGAACTGATACACACCACTATCAGGGAAATTAATAGGAATTAATTCAATGCCCATTTTTCTAAATTGCTTTAACACTTCAAACTCTGAACGATTGGTATCTTTAATTCTATCAAAATAGTTTTTTGCGTATGCAATTTTGTAAGTTTTAAGATTTGTCTTTGGGGCGTAATTGAATGGCATATCAACAGCAGATCCATCTTTGCCGTCTGTACCATGTAAATAATTAAATACAATGGCAGCATCATTGGCAGAACGCGTAATAGGCCCCACCTTATCTAAACTATAGCTCAATGCCATTGCGCCAGAACGGCTAATGCTTCCAAAGGTTGGTCTAAGTCCTGTTGCACCGCAGGTGGTGGCTGGAGAGACAATGCTTCCCCAAGTTTCGGTACCAATTGCAAATGGAACAAGGCCTGCAACCGTTGCAGAAGCTGAACCAGCGGATGATCCTGAAGAACCAGTATTTAAATTCCAAGGGTTCTTTGTTCTTCCACCATACCAATAATCGCCCATCGCCAGTGCGCCTAATGTAAATTTAGCGACCAATACCGCACCGGCAGCTTTCATTTTTTCGTACACAAAAGCATCTTCTTGGATGGTTTGATTTTGATAAGGCGCAGCGCCCCAAGTGGTCTTTGTATTTTTTACAGCAAATAAATCTTTTAAGCCATAAGGGATACCATGTAGTTGGCCTCTGTATTTTCCTGCAGCAATTTCTGCATCTGCTTGTTTAGCTTGCGCAAATGCTAGGTCTTCTTGAATACTAATCACACATTGTAATGTGTCACCGTATTTTTTGATTCTATCAATAAAAAATTGCGTCAATTCAAGGGAACTGATTTTTTTATTTTTAATTAAAAAAGCCAATTGCTCCACTGTGTAAAATGCAAGCTCATTTTTATTAGCTGGAAGTATAACAGTATTAGACGCATCCCAAATAATTGGTTTTTGAACTTTATTCAATTTCATTCCTGGAAGGATAGCTGTATGCCAAAGACTAAGTGGTGTACTATTGTTCAAAGACAATCCATGCATGGCTTTGTAGTTTGCCAAATTGTCTATCACATCATTGAATAAGGAATCAATTTCAGGATCTGTGAATTGCAGGTCCATTAATTTCGCACTGCTAAGTAGGTCTGTTTTTACAATAGGACGCTCTTGAGCAAATAGGGGATCAGTAGAAATAGCGATAAGGCATAAAAAGCCAATCCATATTTTTTTCATAGAAAAACGATTTAGGTAATTATCTCAAAGATAATATTACCTAGTCGGTTTTGTATTGCTAAATCTTCTTTTTTGTCCTCCATTCTGTCCTCCATTCTGTCCGCCTTCCCTTGGCGCCCTGCCTCTGGTGTTATTGGGTTTGCCCCATCCTGCGTCTTTTGAGGTTTTATTTGCGTGAAACTGCTGCATTGGGTAGGGATGGCTTTCGATGACTGGGATGGTTTTGCCAATCAACTTTTCAATATCTTTTAGGAATACTTTTTCTTCATAATCACAGAATGAATAAGCTGCACCAGATGCACCAGCTCTTCCTGTTCTTCCAATTCGGTGTACATATGTTTCTGGAATATTAGGAATCTCAAAGTTAATTACATGCGCTAATTCATCCACATCAATTCCTCTTGCAGCAATATCAGTAGCAACCAAAACTCTGGTGGATTGGTCTTTAAAATTACTCAATGCCCTTTGTCTTGCATTTTGAGATTTATTACCATGAATGGCTTCTGCAGAAACATTGTTTTTCACCAATAGGTTCACCACTTTATCAGCACCATGTTTTGTTCTAGTAAAGACCAATACATTTTTGATATTTTGGTCTTTCAATAATTCCATTAGTAAGGAATTCTTATTGACTTTATCTACAAAATAAACCGATTGATCAATGATTTCTACTGTCGACGAAACGGGCGTAACCGTTACTGAGCTTGGTTTATTTAAAATAGCATTTGCTAAACTCACAATTTCTGGAGGCATGGTTGCAGAGAAGAATAGGGATTGTCTTTTCTTTGGTAAGACTGCCAATAGTTTTTTAATATCGTGCACAAATCCCATGTCTAACATACGATCGGCTTCATCTAATACAAAGAATTCTACATCTCTTAAACTAAGATGACCTTGATTCATTAAATCCAATAAACGACCTGGTGTAGCAATGACTACATCTACGCCATTTCTAAGTGCAGTCACCTGAGGTCCTTGACCTACACCGCCAAAAATAACTGTACAATTTAAGGGCGTGTGTCTGCCATATGCCTCAAAATTTTCAGCAATTTGAATGGCCAATTCGCGTGTTGGGGTAACAATTAATGTTCTAATTTTTTTACGCCTTTCTGCAGGTTTATGTTGTAATAATAACTGGATAATAGGAAGGGTGAAAGCGGCAGTTTTACCTGTGCCGGTTTGTGCGCAACCAAGTAAGTCTTTTCCTTCTAATATAATAGGGATCGACTGTGCTTGAATAGGCGTTGGGGTGGTGTAGCCTTCTTCGAAAAGGGCTAATAGGATAGGCTCAATTAGGCCTAATTCTTTAAAATTCGTACTCATAATGGACTGCAAGGTACGACATTTTAAACGGAGGCTTAATTATTGGGTAAAAGGCTGTACTTCCGCATCTGTTGATGCATGATTTTAAACCAGATGGGAGGGAAGAGAGAAAGGATGATCATGCCAGGATAACCCGTTGGCATTTGAGGCGCTTCATCCATATTTCTTAAAACCTGGTACTTGCGAGAGGCCATGTAATGATGATCGCTATGTCTACTTAGTTCAAAAAGCATCAATCTTCCAATAATGTGGTTGCTATTCCAACTATGGTGTGGCTGCACTCTTTCAAATAATGCAGTTGATCCTTTTTCTCTTTGCAAACCATAATGTTCTATATAGTTGACCGTTTCAAGTAAGATGGCGCCTAAGAAAGCAGCAATTATAAAATAAGCAGTAATAGTGATTCCAAAATTCAAGAAAATAAGTAGGACCAATCCTAATTGAATGATTTGAAACAACATCATTTCATTGAAGATGACAGGCAAGAAGCCCTTCTTCTTTTTTGCATCCTCAATCGCAATATGCCATGCACTTAAATAGGTACCAATAAAAGTTTGTACCCAAAATGCATACACCGTTTGTTTAAATTTGGCGGTACTAGGATCATTGGGTGTTGCTACATGTTTATGATGCCCCTTATTGTGTTCAATAAAGAAGTGCATATATAAGCTTGTAAGCAGTAAAGATTTTGCTAAAAATTGTTCAAATTTATTGGTTCTATGTCCTAATTCATGCGCTACATTAATTCCAAATGCGCCGCATAATAAACCCATCCCAATGATGCTGCCCAAGGTATCTAGATTTGATTGGCTGGAACCAATATGCGTTAAGAAAGTGTACAATAAAAAATATTGAAGGGGCACAGTGCACCATAAAACGACATCATACCATTGATTCGCTTTCGCCAATTGTTCTTCTGCCGCGTCTAAATTTGCTGGATTAGGTGCAATAAATAGTTCGGCCATTGGCACCATAAAAAATGTATAGATCAATGGTGTCCAACAATACCAACCAGATTTTGTAAAACTTAAATAGCCTAAGAAATACAATACAAAAGGAGTTATGTATTTGAAAATTTTGATAAAATTTTGCATGACTAAATATAATAATAAGTTTTTAGAAACTCATTAAAGCGCAGCTAAATTTTAGTTAGTATGATCCCTCCTAAAGGTTTTGTTTAACAATCAACCCCTGTTATAACTATTTTACTTTATTCCTTCCTAGACTACTCAACAGTAACGGACTTCGCTAGGTTTCTTGGCTTATCTACGTCAATGCCTTTTGCAACGCCTACATAGTAACTGAGCAATTGTAAAGGGATGACACTTAATAGTGGGGCTATCACTTCGTCAATATCAGGCACAAACATCACATTGTCCGACATAGAAGGCAAGACTGTATCTCCTTCTGTGGCAACAGCAATAACTTGTCCTTTTCTTGCTTTGATTTCTTGGATATTGGAAACTACTTTTTCGTAGTAAAGATCCTTGGTGGCTACAAAAACAACAGGTAAGTTTTCATCCACCAAAGCAATTGGACCATGTTTCATTTCTGCTGCTGGGTAACCTTCGGCATGGATATAAGTGATCTCTTTTAATTTCAATGCGCCTTCTAATGCAATTGGGAAATTAAAACCTCTACCTAAATATAAAAAATCCTTAGCGCCTTTATATTGTTGTGCAATCGCTTCAATTTTTTTAGTGTCTGCTAAAATAGTTTTTACTTTTTCTGGGACAGAAGCTAGTTCATTGATTAAGTGTTCATAGCGTTCATCAGAAATACTGCCTTTTGCTTTTGCAATTTTCAATGCCATCATGGTCAACACAGCCAATTGTCCAGTAAATGCTTTCGTACTTGCAACACCAATTTCCGGTCCGGCATGGGTATAAGCACCAGCATGACTTAATCTTGCGATACTACTTCCTACTGCATTCACTACACCGAATATAAATGCACCTTTTTCTTTCGCACTTTCTAATGCCACCAATGTATCAGCAGTCTCACCACTTTGAGAGATGGCAATAATCACATCACCAGGATGAATCACCGGATTGCGATACCTAAATTCTGATGCGTATTCAACTTCCACTGGGATGCGACATAATTCTTCAATCAAATATTCTGCGACCAAGCCAGCATGCCAACTTGTGCCACATGCCACAATCATAATTCTTGAAGCTTTTGTCAATGCTTCTAAATGATTGTCTACACCAGCCATCACAATTTGTTGCTCCTCTTGTAATAGTCTACCTCTCAAGCAATCAAAAATTGTTGCAGGCTGTTCAAAAATTTCTTTCAACATAAAATGGTCATAGCCGCCTTTTTCAATCGCCGCTAATTCCATGTCTAGTTTTTGAATAAATGGTGTTTGCTTTTCGTTGCCTAAATTTTTCAAAATCAATTCATCCTTTTTCACAATTGCAATCTCGTAATCGTTTACATACACCACTTCTTTGGTGTATTCAATAATAGGAGAGGCGTCACTTGCTAAAAAATGTTCATCCTTTCCAATACCAATCACTAAAGGACTTCCTTTACGCGCTGCGATAATGGTTTCAGGATCTTCCTGGTCTATTAATAAGATACAATACGCACCAACAATTCTTTTTAAAGCAATACGCAATGCTTCTTCTAAATTACTATTGTTATTTTCTTGGATGTCTTGGATAAAATTCAATAATACTTCGGTATCGGTATCACTTTTAAAAGTATAGCCTTTGGAAAGTAGTTCTGTTTTGATTTGTGTATAGTTCTCTATAATACCATTGTGTAACATGGCCAATCTGCCATTGTTGGATAAGTGTGGGTGTGCATTGCGATCAGATGGTTCACCATGGGTTGCCCAACGGGTATGACCAATACAAATATGGGAGTGCATATTTTTACCTACCACCGCTTCTTCTAATTCAGCAACTTTACCCTTTTTTTTATGCACTTGCAATTGACCATCTTGAATGATGGCTACACCAGTACTATCATAGCCACGGTATTCTAATCGCTTTAATCCTTTTAAAACAATTGGATATGCTTCTCTATGACCTATATAACCTACGATTCCACACATATTTTGATGATTTGAACTTTATTCAATAATTTAAGCAAAAATAAACATTAATTTTTTAATGTATGCGTCAGGAATTGGCTTTTGATACAAACACGGGCATCATTTTAGAAAACGAACGCGTGTTATTGCGTCCTTTGATGCAGGAGGATGCGGTTTATCTATCCACTTATGTCAAAGCCGAGCCAACGCTATGGAAATACGCTTTAACGCCTATTACAACAGCACAAGCATTTGATCAATATATCAAAACAGCGATTGAATCAAGACATTTAAAAACTGCGTATCCTTTTATTGTCTTTGATAAACTGCAAAATAAATATGTGGGTAGTACAAGGTTTTATGACATACAATTGGAAAATAGTACAACGCAACTTGGTTATACTTGGTATAGCGAAAAAACTTGGGGAACTGGTTTGAATGAACACTGCAAATTATTACTCTTAACTTATGCATTTGAAACAATCGGTTTTGAGCGCGTAGAATTTCGTGCAGACAACAGAAATAAGCGAAGTATTGCTGCCATGAAAAAAATAGGATGTACTGTAGAAGGGATATTACGCAATCATCTACCAACAAGTGATGGTACAAGACGTGACTCTATTGTATTGAGTATGCTAAAAAATGAATGGCCTACAATTAAAGCAGGGTTCCTTGCAAGAATAAAAATGCTAGACCAAAATAAATAAGGATTGCAGTGACATCCACCAAAGTGGCCACAAACGGTGCAGATGAAACGGCAGGATCGGCCCCCAACCTTTTTAAAACCATTGGTAGCATGGATCCAGTGATGGTTCCCCAGATAACGACTCCCACTAAGGTTAATCCAATGGTGCTTGCAATTAAGATCCAATGTTCTCCATAAAATCCTGGAGCTATATAATGCCACACCATCACTCTAAAGAATCCAATCACACCTAAAACTAAACCTAATAATAAGCCACTTAGGATTTCTCTTTTTAAAATTTTCCACCAGTCTTCTACGGTGATTTCACCAATAGACATGGCTTGTATAATTAAAGTAGAAGCTTGTGAACCAGTATTACCGCCACTTGATAAAATCAAGGGGATAAATGTCGTCAACACAATCACTTTTGCAATCTCTCCTTCAAAATAGCCCATCGCAGTTGCAGTCAACATTTCACCCAAGAATAAAACGACCAACCAAGTGATTCTTTTTTTAAATAAATTAAAAATAGACATGTCTAAATAAGGTTCGTTCAAGGCTTCTGTACCTCCCATCTTTTGCATATCCTCACTGAACTCCTCATTGGTCACCCATAAAATATCATCAATGGTCACAATGCCCAAAAGCACATCATTGTCATCTACCACTGGAATAGCGACCCTGTTATTCATTTTAAATACCTGACTTGCATGTTCTTGGTCGTCATATACATTCAATGCCACATACCTTCCATCGATAATGTCTTTAATGACATCGGTAGGTTTTGCTAATAATAAATCTCTAATTCTAATATCATCTACCAAGCAACCCAATTCATCAATGATATAAATCACGTCAATGGTCTCTGAATTCTTACCATATTTTCTGATATTGTCTAAAACTTGCGCCACAGTATAATTAGGATATACATAGACATAATCGGGCGTCATCATACGACCCACTGAATCCTCTGGATAGCCTAAAAGCGATAAAGTAATTTTGCGTTCTTCCGGGTCCAATAATTTTATGAGGTCGCGAATAGCTGCTTTTGGTAATTCTTCAAAAAAGTCAGTACGGTCATCTGGAGGTAATTCATTTAAGATCTTCGCTGTTTTTCTTGCAGGCAATTCTTTAATGATATCCTTCTGCTGGTTGATGTCCAATAATTTGAAAACACTTACAGCACGATGTACGGTCATAGTATCCACAATCAAGCCTTCTTTTTCGGGGAATTCATTCACAAGCTCCACCACGTCACTGATGTTTTGCTCGTCTAAAAATTCCTTTAAAAGCGGCATGTCTTCTTTAGAGAGGATCTCTAAAAAAACTTCTGATAATATGATTTCGTCTTCTAATTCGGCTGACATGGCTGCAATTTACGAAATCATACTAGGATATGCTAACTTTATGCAATGATATTGCCAATTTTGTACATTATGGAGACCGCCCAGCGAGGTAGAGGGGTTTTTACAACAGAATCCATTCCTGCTGGAACAACCATTGAAATTGCGCCTGTCATTGTTTTAAATCAAACAGACCGTGCCGTGGTGGATACCACATTATTACATGATTATATTTTTGAATGGGGGCTTGATGAAACACAAGCAGCGGTGGCTTTGGGCTATGCATCTATTTACAATCATAGTGTGGATGCGAATTGTACATATGATATGGATTTTGAACATAAGACCATCCAAATTCAAACTAAGAGAGACATCGCAGTGGATGAAGAATTATGTATTAATTATAATGGGGATGGCATTACAGATAAGCCTGTATGGTTTGATGCAAAATAATGCGCATCATTAGAACGCTTATTATTTTATTTTAACTGGTACACCCGCACATAATCAATCTCCATTTTTGCTGGGAGGATCGCATCGTTTACGCCCTTTGCACCACCCCAATTTCCCCCGAATGCAATATTCAGTAATAAATGCATGGGTCCATCAAATGGCCAAGCGGCCTTTCCAGTACCATTGTTTCGAAAAGTATAGTAAGCTTGATTGTCTAACAAAATAGTCACACTGTCTTTATTCCAAATCACCGAGTATTCGTGAAATTGGGTATCAAAATCTTTCACTTCGATGGTATCTGTTTTTTGATTGCCAATGATATGGTTGAAGCTTTTTGTGTGTGTAGTGGCATGGATAAATCCTGGGTTAAATCCAACATGTTCCATGATATCAATTTCTCCATCATCGGGCCATTTTAATGGGGTGGTGGATCCTAACATCCATATAGCGGGCCAAGTGCCTAAACCTTTTGGCAATTTTGCACTTACATCTATTCTTCCATAAATCCAATCCCCTTTTCCTTTTGTCACCAACCTTGCAGAACTATATTTTCGATCCTCCATTTTTTGTTGCTTCAATTCAATTGTAAGCAATCCATTTTGCACGCGTGCATTCCCAAGCGAATCCTTTGTATAATATTGTAATTCATTATTGCCCCAGCCCCATCCACCCACATCGTAACTCCATTTTGTAGGATCGGGTATTCCTGTGTAATCAAATTCATCGGACCAAACCAATTGCATCTTTCCAACTTGATTGTTTTTTTGAATGGATTGACTTTGCGCGTTGAATCCAATCAAGCACAATAAAAGGGTAGAAACTGTTGAAGCTATTTGCATAAAAAGGTTGTTCTTGTTAAAATTGCGTGTTGACCGCATTAAAAATAGGTTTTTTCTATTGTTTTAGTTGGGGATTTTATAAAAGGGCCGTAAATTTGCGAAATGTTATTCAACAATCATATTCATCATTTTCATCTGCTATCAAATAGGTAAGCTGTAGATGTTGGTATGTATCAATATTAAACAAAGGGCTTACTACATAGTAAGCCCTTTTAATTTTTATAAATAGTATATGCGATTAAAATTAGCGATTCAAAAATCAGGAAGATTAAATCAAGATTCCATGCAACTTTTAAAAGAATGCGGCATTGATATTAGCAATGGCGTCAATCAATTAAAAGCGGATGCAAGTAATTTCCCAATTGAAGTTTTCTTTTTAAGAGACGACGATATCCCTCAGTATGTGCAAGATGGTGTAGCAGATATTGGTTTTGTTGGAGAAAATGTGGTCTATGAAAAAGCAAAAAAAGTGGAAGTGGCATATGCACTTGGCTTTGGTAAATGCAGATTGAGTTTTGCTATTCAGAAAGGGGAGGAATTCACTGGTCCTCAATTTTTAGCTGGTAAAAAAATTGCAACAAGTTATCCAGTATTGGTGCAACAATATTTAGATCAACACCAAATTAAAGCAGAAATTCATGAGATCAGTGGCAGTGTCGAAATTGCGCCTGGCATTGGACTTGCCGATGTGGTTTGTGATTTAGTGAGTAGCGGATCTACCTTATTTATGAATGGATTGAAGGAAGCGGAAACGATTTTAAACTCTCAGGCGGTTTTAGTTAAACGAAACAACCTTCCTGCGGAATTGGTCCCTATCTTGGAGCGCTTATTATTTCGCATGGAGTCGGTTAAAAAAGCAAAAAAGCATAAATATGTTTTAATGAATGCGCCCAATGCACAATTGGACAAAATCATTGCAGTACTTCCTGGTATGAAAAGCCCAACAATCGTACCATTGGCTACAGAAGGATGGAGCAGTGTGCATACGGTGATTGAAGAAGCAGATTTCTGGAATTTAATTGAACAATTAAAAGCGTTAGGTGCCGAAGGCATTTTGGTAGTACCTATCGAAAAAATGATTTTATAAGATGCAAGTATTTGAAGAACCATTAAAGCAGGACTGGGAAGCATTGTTAATGCGCCCAAATTTTGATGCAACTGAATTGATGCCCAAAGTTCAATCTATTTTAGATGCAGTGGCATCGGAAGGAGATGCAGCGCTATATAGATTAAGTGAAACATTTGATCATGTACAATTAAAAACAATTGTCATTGATCCAGCAATGATAGAAGCTGCGGAAGCACTGGTTGCGCCAGCACTCAAAGCTGCGATCCAATCTGCAAAAGTGAATATCGAGATTTTTCATGAAGCACAATTAAAGAAAGAAGAAAAAATAGAGACCATGCCCGGGGTTTGGTGTTGGAGGAAATCTGTTGGGATTGAGAAAGTGGGGATCTATATTCCTGGTGGTACAGCACCTTTATTTTCAACTGTTTTAATGTTGGGTATTCCAGCAAAATTAGCAGGATGTAAAGAAGTGGTTTTATGCACGCCCCCAAGAAAAGATGGCACTGTAGATCCTGCAATTTTATATGCAGCTAATCTTGTAGGCATCCAACAAATTTATACGATTGGAGGTGCACAAGCCATTGGGGCAATGGCATACGGCACAGCAACGGTGCCTAAAGTGTATAAAATATTTGGTCCAGGTAATCAATATGTCACAGCAGCTAAACAATTGATCCAACAACAGGGGGTGGCCATTGATATGCCTGCAGGGCCAAGTGAAGTTTGTGTGTATGCTGACGAAACAGCAGTACCTGCGTTTGTGGCAGCAGATTTATTATCACAAGCAGAACATGGAGCTGATAGTCAAGTGTTATTGATTGCAAGCAATAAAAATATTGTAGAACAAGTGCAATTTGAAATAGAACAACAATTAGCAAACCTGCCAAGAGCAGATTTTGCAACCAAAGCATTAGGCCATTCAAAAGCGATTGTAATTGGATTAAGAGAAGAAGCCATTCAATTGATCAATGCTTATGCACCAGAGCACCTTATTTTATCGGTAGACAATGCCTTGGTGGTAGCGGAAAAAATCATCAATGCCGGCTCGGTATTTATTGGGAATTATTCCCCAGAATCTGTGGGAGATTACGCAAGCGGTACCAACCATACTTTACCCACCAATGGCTATGCAAAAGCCTATAGTGGTGTGAGTGTGGACAGTTTTGTAAAAAAGATCACTTTTCAGCAATTGACCGAGATGGGGTTAAAAAATATAGCACAAACAGTCACTCAAATGGCATCTGGGGAACAATTAGAAGCCCATGCACAAGCTGTTACAATTAGAGTGAAAGATATAGAATCAAAAATGTAATTTTAAGGACGATTTAAAAGCGAACTATGGGATTTGAATTAGATAAATTGGTAAGGCCGAATATTAAAACATTGAAGCCGTATTCGTCTGCAAAAGATGAATATACGGGGGATGCAAAAATTTTATTGGATGCCAACGAAAATAGTTTGGGTTCACCTTTAACGAAGTGGTACAACAGGTATCCCGATCCTTACCAACAAAAACTTAAAGAAAAATTAGCTTTTGTAAAGCAAATTGCAGCCGATCAAATTTTCATTGGCAATGGTAGTGACGAATGCATCGATATTTTATTTAGAACTTTTTGCGAACCTGGTAAAGACAATATCATTATTTGTCCTCCTACTTATCCAATGTATGAGGTAAGTGCAAATATCAATGACGTAAACATACAGAAGGCACCTTTGCTATCGGATTATCAATTAAATGTGGCACACATTGAACAATTAGTCAATCCAAACACAAAAATCATTTGGATTTGTTCTCCTAATAATCCAACAGGGAATTCATTAGATAGAATTGACATTGAAACCATCTTGAATCATTTTGATGGTCTTGTAGTGGTGGATGAAGCCTATATTAATTTTTCAAAACAAAAATCATTTGTTCAATCCTTGATAGATTATCCAAACCTTGTGGTCTTGCAAACTTTGAGTAAGGCTTGGGGATTGGCTGGTTTGAGATTAGGAATGTGTTTTGCAAGTCCTCAAGTCATTGGGTTTATGAATAAAGTGAAAGCCCCTTATAATATTAATATTGTAACTCAAGATTTGGCTTTGCAGGCTTTAGAGGAAGTTGGGCAAGTGAACGATATGATCAAACTATTAGTTGACATGCGCATTGCACTAGCCGAAGTAATTGCTTCCATGCCACATGTGATTCAGGTTTTCCCTTCGGACACTAATTTTATTTTAGTGAAAATCCCTAAGGCAAGAGCATTGTATGAATACCTTTTAGGTCAAGGCATTATTGTGAGAGATCGATCTGCTTTGGAACTATGCGAAGACAGCCTTAGGATCACAGTAGGGACCGAACAAGAAAATACTTTACTAGTAGATGCAATGTATCAATGGATAACTAATACATTTGAATTAACTTTAAACTAAAATACTTCAAAATAAAATCAAACATCATGTATAAATTAAGCAACTTATTATTGGCTTGTGTCATTGCTTTTTCGGTGAATGCACAAGAGAACGCAGGATTAAGATTACCTGCTGGGTTTTCTGCTACTTTATTTGCAGATCAAATTGGTGCAGCAAGACATATTGCGATCAATGAAAAAGGTATCTTGTTTGCCAAATTGAATTACCCAAATAAGGCAGGTCAAAGTATTGTAAGAATGGAAGACGCTAACGGAGATGGTATTGCAGAAAAACAAAGTGGATGGGGTAAATATGGTGGAACAGGTATTTATGTCAAAGGGAATCAATTGTATGCAAGCTCTGATGACGCAGTGTACTTATATCAATTGGATGCCAATGGAGAAGTCACCAATCCAACTACACCTAAAACAATCATTCAAAATTTACATAGCAGAAGACAACATGCTTCTAAATCAATCACTTTAGATCCCCAAGGGAATATCTATGTGAATATTGGGGCATATTCCAATGCATGTCAAGAAAAAGACAGATCAGTTGGATCTAAGGGCATGATGCCTTGTCCAATTTTAGATTCTGCTGGTGGTGTTTGGAAATTTGATGGCAGCAAAGAAAATCAATCTTATGCAGAGGGTAAAAGATATGCTACAGGATTAAGAAATGTCATTGGTTTAGACTGGAACAAAACGACCAATAGTTTATTTGTAACACAACACGGCCGTGATCAATTGAATACTTTTTATCCAACCATGTACACCGATGCACAAAATGCAGATTTACCTGCTGAAACAATGTATGAAATGAAAGAAGGGGACGATGCAGGATGGCCTTATGTGTATTACGATCCATTCCAGAAGAAAAAAATACTTTCTCCAGAATATGGTGGAGATGGAAAATTAGAAGGTGGAAAAAATGCATTGGATCCTTTGGTTGCTTTCCCTGCGCATATGGCACCAATGGCATTGTTATTTTACAAAGGCAATCAATTCCCTGCAAAATATAAAGAAGGTGCATTCATTGCATTTCATGGTTCTTGGAATAGAGCACCATTGCCTCAAGAAGGTTATTTTGTGGCTTTCGTTCCATTTAAGAATGGTAAACCTGCTGGTGAATGGGAAATTTTTGCAAATGGATTTGCTGGACCAGACAATAACAAAAGTCCAAGAGCGGCTAAGGCAAGACCTTGTGGTTTAGCAGAAGGCCCTGATGGAAGTTTATATGTAAGTGATGATAGCAAGGGTGCGATTTTTAAAATCAGTTTTAATAAATAAGTATGCAAAAGATGCAATTCAAAATAGTCAGCTTGATCTTGGTAGCCTTGTTTTATTGTATTCAGGGCAATGCCCAAAATATGAAAAACGGTAAAAAAATTTACGAGACTAGATGTCTTGCTTGTCACCAAGCAGATGGTGGTGGTGTACCAAATATGAATGCACCACTTGATGCCGCTTCTAATGTCGTTGGAAAAGACATCGCAAGATTGGTGCGTATCATCCGCTATGGATACAATGAGCGTGTGGCTTTGGATGGCTTTTATTATAGCAATGCCATGACAGCGAGCCCAGACTTAAAAGACAATGAATTGGCAGATTTGTTGACCTATATTAGAAACAGTTGGTCCAATAAAGCAAGTGCAATTACAATTGCCCAAGTGCAGGCCGCTAAAAAGAAAAAGTAAAAAATGCGACCAATTTTATTCATTGACAGAGATGGTGTCGTACTAGAAGAACCAGCAACTGATTTTCAGATAGACCATATTGATAAGACCATTTTTGTACCTGGTGTGATTTCCAACATGCAAAAAATAGCTAAGGAATTTGGCTATTATAAAGTGATGGTGACCAATCAGGATGGATTAGGTACGGATGCATTTCCTACATCGACGTTTCAACCAATTCAGGACTTAATGCTGCGCACTTTGAAAGGAGAAGCTATTGAATTTGATGAAATTTTAATTGATAACAGTTACGCTAAAGACTTTGCACCAACTAGAAAGCCTGGAACGGGATTGGTGAAGCATCTAATGGATGATACTCAATTTGATTTAAGTATATCTTATGTCATTGGTGATCGTTGGTCGGATATTGAATTAGCAAAAAATATAGGATGTAAAGCCATCTATTTAAAATCTAGTTTGCACGCTCTAACATCAGATCAAGAAATTGCACTAAGACCTTTTATTGCTTATGAAGCCAATCATTGGGAAGAGATTTATCAGTTTTTGAAATTAGGATTAAGGACCGTGGTGCATGAGCGAAATACCAAAGAAACTAAAATTCATATTGAATTGAATTTAGATGGTAAGGGTGAAGCATCCATCCATACAGGACTAGGATTTTTTGATCATATGTTGGAACAAATTGCGAGGCATGGTGCCTTGGACATGAAAATTCAATGTGAAGGAGATTTACATATCGACGAACACCATACCATTGAAGATGTGGGGATTGCCTTAGGAGAAGCTTTTGCAAAAGGATTGGTAGATAAAAGAGGGATGGAAAGGTATGGCTTTGCTTTACCAATGGACGAGGCAGAAGCAAAAGTCTTGATTGATTTTGGTGGAAGAAATTGGATTGTTTGGGACGCAGACTTTAAACGAGAAAAAATTGGGGAAATGCCAACTGAGATGTTTTTCCACTTTTTCAAATCTTTTAGTGATGCTGCCAAAGCCAATATCAACATCAGTTGTAAGGGAGAGAATGAACATCATAAGATCGAAGCGATCTTTAAAGCCTTTGCAAAAGCCATCAAAATGGCTGTGAAGCGAAACCCTGCCAGCGATGCTTTACCTAGCACCAAAGGGGTCTTATAAATTTAAGATTCAAAAGGCTATTCCCTGAGGTTTTTTTTGGTTTAAAATACCGAATACCTTAAATTTGTACTCTAATGAAAACAATAAACAATTTTTGGTGGTGGCATACAAACTCCGTTGGGGTATTGTAATGTCGTGACCATAATTGTCAAGCTATACATCAACCCCGACAGATTCTGTCGGGGTTGTTTTTTTAACGAATGACTGAACTAAGATGAAAAAAATGTTGATACAAACCGAGGTGACTAAAATGTTAGCCGATACATTTACACCAGTTGGCATCTACCTTCGATTGAGAGATCGATTCAGGGATACGATATTATTAGAAAGCACGGATTCACATGCTGCTGAAAATAGTTATTCGTTCATTGGAGTGAATGCCATTGGCGGGATTGAAATATCTAGTTTAAATGAAATTGAATTTAAATATCCAAAGCAAGAACCTCAAAAAGAAGTCATTAAAAATGTGCAGGATGCGCCTGACAGAATTTGGGCCTACATGCAACAATTTGAGATGCAGTCATCCACCCAAAAAGAAGCTGTTTTTGCGCAGGGTTTATATGGCTATACGACTTATGATGCCATTCCATTTTTTGATACCATTGAATTTAAGGCTGGTACACCAGTGATTCCATTGATGCGTTATCGCTTATACCAATATGTGATCGCCTTCAATCATTTTAAAGACGAATTGTTTATCTGCGAAAATAAAATGGATGGAATTGATTCCGAATTGGATGCATTGGTGTCTTGTATCAAAAATAAAGACGTACCTCAATATCCATTTAATATTGTAGGTGCCGAATCTTCTAATTATACCGATGAAGCCTATCGTGCGGCGGTTCAAAAAGGGATACAACATTGTATGCGTGGGGATGTGTTTCAGATTGTATTGAGTAGAAGGTTCCAACAACAATTTGGTGGGGACGAATTCAATGTATATAGAACTTTAAGAAGTATCAATCCTTCACCTTATTTATTCTTTTTTGATTATGGGGATTATAAATTAATGGGTTCTTCACCAGAAGCACAAATCATCATAAAAGAAGGAAAGGCCGTGGTGCATCCTATTGCAGGAACGTTCAAAAGATCTGGCGACGAAGCCATTGATGCAGAAAGGACGCAAGCTTTATTGAATGATCCAAAAGAAAACGCAGAACATGTGATGTTG
>Ga0209191_1000266_pt1 | contig 41594 bp, 38 predicted proteins | sample S_130626_EF_Meta_FD_187320 | JGI IMG/M metagenome (GOLD analysis project Ga0209191, IMG submission 187320) | Freshwater microbial communities from Lake Simoncouche, Canada to study carbon cycling - S_130626_EF_MetaG (SPAdes) (version 2) | ecosystem: Environmental > Aquatic > Freshwater > Lake ...
CATGATCGTGATCTTATGAACTGGATCAGTGTGTGGCAGAGCATGCGCCACAAGTGCGTGGCCTGCTTCGTGATAAGCGGTTACGCGTCGTTCATCATCAGACATAATCCGTGATTTACGTTGTGGGCCAGCCATTACGCGATCGATTGCTTCATCAATTTGTAAGTTAGAGATAGCTTTTTTGCCTTCGCGCGCAGCGAGCAACGCTGCTTCATTTAAGACATTTGCTAAATCAGCGCCGGTAAATCCGGGTGTACGACGCGCATAGTTAAGTAGTTCAACTTCATCAGATAGTGGCTTTGTCTTAGCGTGAACTTTAAGAATCTCTTCGCGACCCTTTAGGTCAGGGCGATCAACTGCGATCTGGCGATCAAAGCGTCCAGGACGCAAAAGTGCAGGATCTAATACATCTGGACGGTTGGTGGCGGCAATTAAAATTACTTGTCCACCAGTTTCAAATCCATCCATTTCAACTAAGAGTTGATTCAGGGTCTGTTCACGTTCGTCATGACCGCCGCCCATACCTGTACCACGTTGGCGACCAACGGCATCGATTTCATCGACAAAGATAATCGCTGGTGCATTTGCCTTAGCTTGTGCAAATAAATCGCGCACACGTGCTGCGCCAACGCCAACAAACATTTCTACGAAGTCAGAGCCTGAGATGGAATAGAAAGGAACTTTTGCCTCTCCTGCTACAGCGCGCGCTAATAAAGTCTTACCTGTTCCCGGAGGGCCGTATAACAAAACTCCCTTTGGGATCTTTGCGCCAAGTAGTGCGTACTTAGCGGGATTGGCTAGGAAATCTTTTATCTCTTCCAATTCAGATATGGCCTCATCTGCACCAGCAACATCTGCGAAGGTGTTTTGTGGGACATCGTTATCTTGCAGTTTGGCTCGTGACTTTCCAAAGGAGAAGACTTTATTCCCACCTTGAGCATTGCTCATTAAGAAGAAGAATAAGAAGCCAATTAAGAGGATCGGTGCGATAGAAAATAAGAATGAGATAAATAGCGATTGCGATGGAACGCTTACATTCCAACCCTTTGCTGGTGGATTGCCAGTTAAAGCATCAACAATTGTGGGCTCTTGGCGGATTACATATGAAGCTTCAACTTTACTTGAGCCATTGATTAAATTGCCAGGCTTGAGAATTAATTGCAGCTTCTGAGATTTATCGATTACAAGAGCAGATTCAACTTTTGATTGTGCAATTGCATCTAAGGCTTGAGAAGTACCGATCTCGGTATAGCGATTTCCTACGCTTGAAACCTGTCCGAAAATTGATACACCAAGAATTGCAACAACTATCCAGAAGAGCGGCCCGCGCAAGATACGTCCGGCGCGAGTGGCGGGAACTTTTTTAACCGGTTTCTTATCGGAAAGCTTCTTCTTGGCTGGCTTTTTCAGCAAATTCTTCTTCTCCATAATATTTGGTTCGCCCTTATGAATACATGTGCTTGGCAAGCACACCGACGAATGAGAGGTTGCGGTACTTCTCGTTGAAATCTAACCCATAACCAACAACGAAGTCAGGTGGAATATCAAAGCCAACATATTTACATTCAACTTCAACCTTTGCCGCTTCGGGCTTACGGAGGATTGCCAAAATTTCGACAGACGCTGCACCACGCGACATCAAATTTGCACGTAACCAAGAGAGCGTTAACCCTGAGTCGACGATATCTTCGACGATTAAAATATTGCGCCCGGTGATATCGCGATCTAGATCTTTAAGAATGCGAACAACGCCACTTGATTTAGTTCCCGATCCATATGATGAAACCGCCATCCAATCCATATCGATATGGCGTTGCATGGCGCGAGTTAAATCTGCCATCGCCATAATCGCACCTTTAAGAACTCCAACTAGAAGTAAGTCGCGATCTTTGTAATCTGCATCAACGCGCGCTGCAAGTTCGGCAACCTTTGACTTTATTTGCTCTTCAGTAACGATTACGCGTTCAACATCAGTGCCGACAGCAGCTAGATCCACTTAGTGACTCCTTCAATTTCAAATCTCGAGGGGAGATTTATGGACGGGCTAAGAGCGAAAGTCTGCCCGAAATCCGGGCAACCTTCACACCACCTGGCAGGCTCACCTCTCCTTGGCCGTGCCAAGAAGTGACCAGCGCCTCAACGGCAGCTAGGTGATCTGCGCTCAGCGAGCCGCTGGGGGCTCCTGCAGCGTAGATAGCCGAGCGAAGTATGCGAGATCTGATCGCTCGCGGCAGCTCGGCTAAGGCGGCGCAATCCAAATCGCTCAGATCAACGCGGGAGATAACTGCCTGCGCCATCTCATCTAAGGCATCAGCATCGTCGCGCAATATTGCGGCGCTGCGTGCCAGAGCAGCTGCGATTCCTGGGCCGATCTCATCTTCCATCACCGGCATCACATTGTTACGAACTCGTACTCGAGAGAATTTTATATTTACATTGTGTGGATCGTTCCAGGGTTGTAAATCTGCTTCTTGGCAAGCAGAAATAGTTTGCTCGCGAGTTAATTGTAAGAAGGGGCGCGCATACTTTCCATTAATTGTTGCCATACCTGATAGTGAACGAGTACCGGAGCCGCGCGCTAAACCAAGTAAAACAGTTTCGGCTTGGTCGTCTCGGGTATGTCCTAAGAAAATTTGTGTGGCACCGTAAGCATGAGCAATTGCATCAAGTGCTGTGTATCTGGCTTTACGTGCATCTGCTTCTACTCCAGATTGTTCAATAACTGAAACTTTTTCAATAATTACTTCTTGATATCCCATAGCTTTTAATTGCAATTGCACTTTCTTGGCTTGCTCACCAGATCCAGATTGCAATTGATGATCAACTGTCACCGCGATTAAAGTAATTGCAAGTTCAGGTGCTTCCTTGTTTAGCGCAAATGCCAGAGCAAGCGAATCGGCGCCTCCGGAAACAGCAACTAAGGCGCAATCCCCAGCAGTTAAATTCTCTAAGAAGGGGCGGACGGCATTACGAAGTTCTAGCAGCGCCGAAGCCATGGGCTAACTCTAGACCCGACCGCCGAATGGCATAAGCCCGTCGATGCTGTAAATATTTGAATATAAGAGTCCCTTAGGCGTTGAATTTGCCTCCCACATCATCCCGTTACCTGCATAAATGGTGATGTGGTGAATAGAAGAGATGGTCCCTTTGTATGAATAAAAGAGTAGGTCGCCCGGAACGAGTTCATTGAGCGAGACATGTTTGGTGTAACCGGCATAAAGTGCTGAGTTAAGGCGATCCCAGTTTGGCCAATCTAATCCAGCTGATTTATAGGCAGCGTAAACAAGACCAGAACAATCGAATGAGTTTGGACCTTGCGCGCCCCAGATATATGGCTTGCGCGCCAACACTTGTTTCTTCGCAAAGGCTACGGCTACCGCACGTTGCGCCTCTGTAGTCCGAATTGTTGAACGACCTTTGAAACCAATATCTGGCCAAACTTTTTTCTGGCCGCCAGTATTGGCTGCGGTATTTGCCAAACTCTCTTCAAGTAAAGCAAGTGCGCGTTGTTGCTCCAGCGTAATGCGCACTTTCTTAGCGCTAGCTAATTCACGAGCCAATTTATCTTGGATGGCTTGCAATTTATCAACTTCTTTTTGTTGCAGCGCCCTGGCATCATCGGCCGTCTTCTTGGCCGCAGCGACTTTGGCGGTGGCTGTTTCTTGCACAATCTTTGCTTCATCAGCCTTGGCTTTTGCAGCTCGTGCGACAACTTCTGCTGCCTTATAGCGCTCTAGAGCGATCGTGTTCTGCGCACCTAATTTATCTAAAGTTGTAATTTGATCGATTAGATCTTGCGGACCGTTGGCGCTGAGCAAAGGTTCAATCTCTGTGAGGGAACCACCCATTATGTAAGCACTTGCTGCCATCTTTCCGATAACTCGGTGAGCAGCTTCTACTGCAAATTGAGTTTCGCGCGCATGTGCTGCAGCAGCGATAGCGGCGGCAGTTGCAACCGCTAACTCTTGCTTGGCTTTTACAAATAACGCTTGTGCAGCATTTGCCTTTGCAGTCAGTGTTCGTAGAGTCTGGTTGGCCGCAGCTAACTGCTTGGCTGCCGCATCTGCTATCGCTTTCTTTGCTGCCTCAGCTTTTTTAGCCGCCTCTATCTGTGCCAGCGTTGGCTTTGGCGTCGCTGCGATTGCAGGGGTAGTCGCAAGCGTTAGCCCAAAAATTATGGCTAGCGCTGCAGCTTTTCTGCGATACGACACAAAACCTCCAACAGGTAAGCCCTCAGAATAAATCAGTTGGCTGAGTAACTTCGGAGATTGTGGCAAGTGTCGCTAGTTGGATACATCTCGCTTTGTAAATAGAACCGTTGCAATCACTAGCGCAACGCTTACATAAATGGCTGATAGAGATAGCGCATGGGAATACGAAACGCTTGGGCTGCCACCGCTTGCAATAGTCGTTAGTTGATTTCCGGGCAACCAATTTAAGGTGCTGGATTTAAGCGCCCCCACGATATTTTCAACGATTAATAGCCACAGCACGCCAAGTGATATAGAACTAATTGGTGAGCGAAGGACAATTCCTAGAACCATTCCAACTATGCCAAATCCTAAAATTGATAGGTATACATTTAAGAGAGTCTTTACAATCTCTAGGCGCCCATCGCTGTTAAACCAGAGCTCTGTGCTCACATTCTTGCCGCCGGCTAGCGCATAGGAAAGTGCGATAGTAATAACTGCGCTAACTAAGGTCATTACAAGCGCGAAGACTTTCATCGAAGCTAGCTTGCCTACCAAGATTCGGATACGGCCAGGTTGACGCACCAAAAGGTTGCGCAAGGTGCCGAGTGAATATTCTTGAGCAGTTTGTGCCGCAAATACGCAGAGCGCGACAATTCCGAGAAGACCGCCAATGCTGGAAAATGATTGCGTTGCGCCACTTGGTAGCGAGAGCATCTCGCGTGTAATTCGAACACCACGATCACCATTTCCTTGCGGTGAGTCGATCATTAAGAAAAGCACTGACGAAACGAGAACGCTGAAGAATGAAACTGCGCCAAGGGTGCCAAGTAGCAAGGTAGGCCGGCGCAATTTACGCCACTCGGCGAAGAAAATTCGGACGATGCTGCCAATCACTTCTGATCTCCTGTCAGCTCAAAGAAGGTTTCTTCCAAGTTTGGCAACTGCGGTGATAATTGAGTGATCAATATTCCGCTATCAAAGGCTAATTTATTTAACGTTCCGGCCCATTCGGCTGGGCCTTCGATATGCGCAGTGCCATCGCGTAGATGCGCCTTATGTCCAGCACTTTGCGCAATCGAAATGATCTTCTCTAGATCTTGATCGTTCTGCGTCTTCACAATCATAAATGGTTGTTGTTGATCAAAAAGATCTTGAATCGGTCCAGCAAATACAACTTCACCTTTTCGCAACATAACCAAGTACTCGCTAATTAGTTCTAGCTCAGATAACAAGTGCGAGGAGACAAAGACTGTGGTGCCGCTATCTGCAAGCGAGCGAAGCAGTTGGCGAATTTCTTGAATGCCTTCAGGATCAAGGCCATTAGTAGGTTCATCTAAAATTAATAACTTGGGATCTGGCAGAAGAGCTGCAGCAATTCCTAAGCGTTGCTTCATGCCCAGCGAATAAGTCTTGTACTTAGAACCACCGCGATCTGCTAACCCAACTTGTTCAAGTAATTGATCAACGCGTTCTTGTGGAAATCCGCCAAGGGTTGCTAAGACTCGCAAATTTTCAGCACCCGATAGTGCGGGATAGAAAGCCGGTCCTTCAATCATTGCGCCAACGCTTGCTAGGTATTTATCTGGAGATGTAATTGCTTCTCCAAGTATTTGGGCGCTGCCGCCAGTGGGAGAAATAAGCCCAAGCAGCATGCGGATCGTTGTCGTCTTGCCGGCACCATTTGGGCCGACGAAGCCACATATCGTGCCGAGCGGAACTTCAAAATTGGTATGCGATACAGCAAGGCTGGTTCCGTATTTCTTGCTCAAATCTTTAACTGAGATCGCTAAATTGGACATGTGTTGAATATAGCAATTACACCTTAGAATTATCGGTGTGAGTAAAGAGACCTGGGGCTATCAGCCGCGCAATCAGAGGCCAGCGCCAGATTGGGATGTTAATCCCCAAACTGATGCGGTGCGTGCAGGTTTAGCGCGCTCAGGATTCGGTGAAACATCAGAAGCTCTCTACCTAAATAGTGGTTTTACATATACATCGGCGCAAGAAGCCTTTGATTCATTTGCTGACGAGACTGACCATTATTTATATGGCCGTTTTCATAATCCAACAGTTGCGATGTTTGAAAAGCGTTTAGCTGCGATTGAAGGCGCCGAATATTGTGTAGCAACTGGTTCTGGAATGTCAGCGATGTTTGCCTCCGTTGCCTGCCTAGTTAAAACTGGCGATCACATAGTTGCATCTGCTGCCATGTTTAGCTCGTGCCATGTTGTTCTTACGGAAATTTTGCCGAACTGGGGCGTAACTGTTGAATTAATAAAGGGAAATGATCCAGCGACGTGGGCGGCAGCGTTAGGTAAGCCAACCAAAGTTGTCTTTATCGAATCACCAAGTAATCCACTTATGGAGATCGTTGATATCCGCATGGTCAGCGACTTAGCCCATAAGGTCGGCGCAACTGTAATTGTCGATAACGTTATGGCATCTCCTGTTTTACAAAAACCGCTTGAACTTGGCGCTGACGTAGTTATGTATTCAGCAACTAAACATATTGATGGACAAGGGCGAGTACTTGCCGGCGCAGTCTTGGGATCTTTCTCTTATATCCATGAACATTTAATCCCTTTTAATCGCCATACCGGTCCGTCACTTAGCCCATTTAATGCTTGGGTACTTTTAAAGTCCTTGGAAACAATGGAGATGCGGGTACAACGGATGTGCCAGAACGCGCAAGCCATCGCTGAATTCTTAGAAACACGGAAAGAGATTAAATCCGTGAAATACCCAGGACTTAAATCTCATCCTGATTATGCAATTGTGCAGAAACAAATGAGCGGTGGCGGAAGCACTATCGGAATTGAATTCGCGGGCAGCCAGAAAGATGCCTTTAAATTAATGGACTCGCTTCGGATTATTGATATATCCAATAACTTGGGTGATAGTAAATCTCTTATTACCCACCCAGCTTCAACAACACATCGCCGTTTATCACCCGAAGTTCAGCTGGAAATGGGAATTACACCTTCAGTACTGCGCTTATCTGTGGGTCTAGAACATGTAGATGATCTAATCAAGGATTTAACTCAAGCCTTTAAAAGCTGAGCTACAACCAGCAACACTGATAATAAGCTCAAGTAAGTAATAGACCATTGAAAGATTCTGACGGCAACTTTTTCATAATTTTCAGATTTCTCATCTAACCCACGCAGCTGCACAGCAAAGACCACACCTAAAGCAATAGTGATCGCCATTGCCCAATTCTGCAGATTGGCATTAAAAATTAGCGCGATAGAAGATGCCACCATAGCGATTGTGTAAACCCACATTTGTCGCAGTAAATGCCCCTTTGTTGCAACTACTGGCAACATCGGAATATTTGCAGCTGCATAGTCATCTTTATATTTAATTGCCAGCGCCCAGAAATGTGGGGGGGTCCAAAAGAATATAACTAAAAAGAATGACCAAGCAGTTACTGATAGTGAATTCGTTACTGCAGCCCAACCTATTAGCGCCGGCATGCAACCTGCAGCGCCGCCCCAAACGATATTCTGGGCTGTTCGCTTCTTTAGCGCGATGGTATAAATAATTACATAAAAAGCGATTGCTATCGCCGAAAGTAAAGTTGCTAACGAAGTTGTGAAAATTTGGAAGATGACCAATGAAAGAAACCCAATAACAGTTGCGAAGAGAGTTGCTTCGGTCTTGCTTATTACTCCCATAGCAAGTGGGCGTTTTTCAGTTCGCTTCATTAACTTATCTGAATCCGCTTCAATGACCATGTTAAATGCATTCGCACTTCCAGCAGCGAGTGTTCCACCAATTAAAGTTGCAATTGTTAATTTAAGTGAGGGCAATCCTTTTTGAGCTAAAACCATTGCTGGCAAGGTAGTTACAAGAAGTAGTTCGACTACCCTTAATTTCATCAATTCCAGATAAGAAGTCACTCTGACTTTGAGGGATACGCTCAATTGATCTTGCACTAGACAAGATTACTCAGCATTGTCGCTTGATGTTCTCAGGGTCTTCTAAGCCTGATGCCCTATTTTTCACTTAACGAAAGGGGCCAAAATGACACCTCCACAAAAGCCTGAATGGATGGAACTCGCAGATGCAGATTCCGTTCCGACGATAAAGAAGAAGTCTCGACTGCTTCCAGCGATGATTGCTTCTGTGGCCCTTGCAATTGTGGGCGTAGGAGCTATTGCTGCTCAGATAAGTGATGAAGCACCAGCTAGCGCGATTGAAAAAGTAACTCCACAAGCCACAACAGCGGCCGCCTTGCCTGTAACTTCAAAAACTATCCCAGTTTCACCAAAGCAGCCAAGCATCGCATCGCTACCAAAGAGTGGTGGTGGCGAGAATGAAGGCCGCGGCGAGGGTGATGACTACGAAGGTGAAGACGACTAAATTTATTGGAGAACTGAAACTGCAGTAGCAGATTCAATGGCTCTTGACGCAAGTGGTGCAGCAATTTTCGCTAGGTAACGATCTATAGACTTTCGTGCTCGATCGCTAGCTGCGGGATTCGGACTTATCTCATCTGCTATTACTATAAATGCATATTCACGATCACCTGATTGCACATATCCAGCCAGGCTCACAACGCCCGTTAAAGTTCCAGTCTTTGCTTTGATGAGTCCAACTGCTTTTGGTGCAGTTTGCAGATAACGATGACGTAGCGTTCCTGTTTTACCGCCGACTGGTAATCCATAAATTATTTGAGTCAGCACCGGATCTAAATAGATTTTATATAAGAGTTGCGACATCACGCTTGCGGTTACTTTATTTTCTCTTGAAAGACCACTGGCATCTTTCACGATAACCCCTGAAGGGTCAATTCCCATTTCAATCAGCAAGGTTGCAAAGGTTGTTGCTACCCCGTTATCGCTGAACTCGTTTCCAGCAGCCTTAGCCGCTATTCGCCCCATTCGTTCAGCTATTAAATTATCGCTCCAAAGTAAAAACCAATCCACAATCTCTTTAACGGGCGGAGACGTTGAGTAAACAACTTCCTCCCGCGCAATAGCCAGTGCCTTTTCATCAGTTACTTTTAAAAAAGTTGTTGAGATCCCACGTTTGCGATAGAGAGACTTTAGTGTTGCCACATCGCTAGAAAATAGGTCGTTGTAATAAATCTTCAACTTCCTTACTGATCCACCTGAATTCTTCTTAGCTGCGCTTAAGCCATTTAGCGCCAAGCGCGGATATGAGGTGCGATGCATCTTGACGGCAACTTCATTATTTATCGACATCCAAGGATCAAATTCACCATTAATCACTAGAGAATCTGGAACGGGTCCAAGGGAGACCGATGTTGCAAATGACTTTTGCGAATCTAAATACTTTAGCGTTGCAACGGCAGATAGCAATTTCATGGTTGAAGCTGGCATTCGTTGCGAGGAAGCATTTGACTCAAAGACGACTGACCCTGTGCTCAGATCGATTATCGATACTGATGGATTACTTAGTTCAGGTGCTGCTGCCAAACGTGCAAAAACTCCAGCTGCCGAAATCGGATCGAATGCAGATGCGCTGGGGGCATGTAAAAGGCTTGCCGCAACTATGGCAGCACAAAAGCTTAAAAACTTTTTCATCTGATTGATTTGCTCCCTTGAGCCCTTTCTAGCGTTTAATCCTTATTAAGTTTAGAGTGCGCATATGGAAATTAATACACCTGCCACGATCGGACCAGGAGAATTCTTTCCAGTAGTCGGAGTTGGGCCACATGAGAAACCTTGGCCCACTGGTGCGCAATACGACCCAGAATTACTTGAAAATGGCGATCGCCGCAATGTTCTAGATCATTACCGATATTGGTCAGTTGCAGCAATTGTTGCAGATTTAGATACCAAACGTCATAAATTGCAGATTGCGATTGAGAACTGGCAGCATGATTTAAATATTGGCTCGGTAGTTCGCACTGCAAATGCCTTCAACGTTGCAGCGGTTCATATTGTTGGAAAGCGTGACTGGAATAAGCGCGGTGCGATGGTTACAGATAAATATCTAACTGTCATACACCATCCAACAATTGCTGATTTTGCAACATGGTGCCAAGAAAATGACTTACCAATTATTGGTATTGATAATGTTCCGTCATCAAAACAGCTCGAAGGTTCGCAGTTACCTGAATCTTGCGTTCTTTTATTTGGCCAAGAAGGCGCAGGAATGTCTGATGAAGGTATTGCGGCTTGCGAAGTTATATATGCAATTCAGCAGTATGGCTCAACTCGTTCTATGAACGCATCAGCTGCTGGTGCGATTGCGATGTATCACTGGGCGCTGCAACATCTACCTAAATGATTAAGCGTTGGTTAACTCGTAACCTAATAATCCTTACCTTGGTTTCTTTAGCTCAGGATGCGGCAAGTGAACTTCTCTATCCATTACTTCCAATTCTTTTAACAGGCGTCATTGGTGCAGCGCCAGTTGCCCTTGGTTTGATTGAAGGGTGCGCTGAAGCTGCGGCAGGGTTTACTAAATTACTTACCGGAGGTGCAAGTGATCGATTCGGTAGAAAGAAATTTGTAGTTGGTGGTTACTCACTTGCTGGCATCGGTAAAGCCTTTATTGTCGTTGCAACTGCATGGCCCTTGGTTTTCCTTGGACGAATCACAGATCGCATCGGTAAAGGTATGCGAAGTGCACCACGCGATGCACTTATTTCAGATTCAGTCGACAGTAAAGATTTAGGTAAAGCTTTTGGTTTTCATCGCACCGGTGACAATATTGGTGCAGTAATTGGTCCTGGACTCGCGTTAATTGGATTGGCTCTGCTTAATGGAGATGTTCGCGCCGTTGCAGCATGGGCACTTATTCCAGCCATTATCTCTGCGATTTTGACGCTCTTTGTGCGCGAGACTTTTATCAAACCTACAAAAGAAGTCCGCAAGGTTGCACACGCAGAGCGAGAGCCGTTATCGCGCCCCTTAAAGTTCACGATCGCGATCTTAACTTTGATCCAATTAACCAATATTCCAGATGCGCTTTTGTTGCTGCGTTTGCACGACATTGGATTTTCGACGGAAGGTGTCGTCCTTGCCTATATGTTATTTAGTGCGGTGACTGTAATTGCTGCTTATCCTGCTGGATATGTAACAGATAAATTCTCCCCCAAAATTGTTTACGCCTTTGGGTTAAGTGCTTTTGCCATTGCCTATTACTTACTGGGCTCAAGTCAAAGCCATAGCGTCGCAATCTTGGCCATTGCAATATATGGGCTCTTTCCTGCGCTTACCGATGGGGTTGGTAAAGCTTGGGTTGCAAAAATTAGCGAAGTAAATAACCGCGGGCGAGCACAAGGTGTCTATCAAGCCTGTATGAGTTTTGCAATTTTAGGTGCTGGGTTATGGGGTGGACTGGCTTGGAGTAAAGGCGCTGTGCAGTTGCCATTGGTAATTGCCGCAGTCGGTGCAATTACAGGTGCGGTAATTCTGGCGGCGATGCACGTTAAAGAAAGAGCTTAATCACCAAGATCAGTCGGCGCCGGAACATCTTCCATAGCCTCACGCACTGCAATTAGCCGACGATCAATTTCATTGGCTTCATCCATGCGTCCGAGGCTACGTAATACCGTAGACATGCGGGTTTCGATATCGAGAATTAACTCAAAGTCTTTCGGTTCATCTTCAGAGATGATCTGCAAGACACCATCTAATGTGGCTAGCCCATCATCTAATTTACCTATTAGAACTTCGGCTTTGCCGTATTCAAATAGCGCAAAAGTTTCACGGCGGTGGTCATGGCCGGTTTCAAATACATCGATTGCTTTACGTGCAGCTTCTAGCGCTTTCTCGCCTTCACCAATTTCTACATAGCAAGAAGCAATTTTCTGATCGCAGCGCGCAACCTGAATAACTTCTTTCTCGGTCTTAAAGATCAGGCGCGCTTCCTTAAAAGTGGTTATCGCTAAATCATAATTTTTTAGCTCGCGATATGCACAACCCAAAAGATGGAGATCATTTGCTGCGCCAATCTGGTTTCCATCAACTAGATGTTCTTGTGCACACTCATCCATAATTTCTATAACTTTTTCAAAATTCTTTGAGGCATACCACCACTCACCTAGCGTGCAGGCAAGTTCAAGTGAAAGTGGTGATTTACTTTCGCGCAAAATTTCTACCGCTTTACTCATGGCATTTGCGGCTTCATCCATCCGCTTAAGTTGATTTAAGTTATAACCAATTGCAGAATAAGCCTGGGCTAAACCTTCGCTAGATTCAGTTGCTCCAAGTTCAGAGAAAATATCGCGCGCAGTCTCGGCAAGTGCTAAAGCTTCGTCATATTGACCCCGAGCAAAGATTCGAGCAGAGAGTTCGTAATAAGTATTTGCACGATCGGCACCGTAAACTTCTGGTATTCGATCCCAGAGCATTTCCTCTGATACGAGCTCGTCTTGGCCATCATCTTCGCTCATCGATACCCCCGTTGTCTTTCGTTGGACTGGTGAACCTTACGGTGAATGCCGCAGACATTACTCTCAAATATTTAAGAAGGTGCGTTATTTTGCGTAAACGCCGTGCGCCACTTTCCGAGTGGCCCACGTACCGTCGCCTGTAAAATATTGTCTGTCACGCGGGTGATTTGCAATTGCGTCTGGCGGTCAAAGCGATGGCCCCATGGACATTTATCTTCGATCGCACAAACCCAGCCATTGGTAGCCATATTGAGGATGCCGGCACCTGATGGGCGGGTGTAATAGGTAGCCATCGCTGGAACTGACTTTTCATTTGGGGCGATCGAAGATCGAGCAACCGTCTCGACAGGTGGACCTTTAAAAGTTATCGGTGTGTCAGCTTCAAACCCAACAACACCCTTAATTATTGAGCCTTTTGGTAGAACATTAAACGGCCACATTTGAGTTTCGATCACTATATCGCGATGAAAACCCAGCGCTAAATATTGAGAGCCAAGTAGTTCAATCTCAGGTTTTCCAATTTCGCGCCAGGCTTTGATATTAGCAATTGCATCTTGGTTTAACTCGATCTGGTTATAGGCGGTGTTGCCGCCTAAGACTAATAAATTAACGCCCCGGTCAACGGCTGCTTCAACTGCTGTTCGCATATCAGATGTCCAATATTCGCTATGTCCACCCAGCAGGATCGAACTAGTATTATTTAGAAGTGTTAAATCTTGATCCAAATCAATATCGGTAGCGTAATTAATATTTAGCCCGAGTTTTTCTGCCCTCTTAACAAGAGGCATCTCCATATATTGATATTGCCCAGAACCATCACCGTCGTAGGGCCGCAAGAATGAAGCTGTAGCTGCTCGCGTTTCACGTTTTCCATCTGGACCTTTATATAGCGAGTAACCACCCCACTGGTTATACGACTGCCAGGTTAAGACTGAAGAAATAAAGGTAAGGTCACTTTTTGAATTTGGGGCGCTAATAGTTATTGGTACAAAACTAGATTGCCTTTGTGGGGATGAAAGTTTTATTAAATAAATCCCCGGCAAGTATTTACTTGTCGCTTTAAAAGTCCAACCACTGGAAATAGAAAATTTTCCAACTTGGCGAGCGCCGATTCCTTGGTAGTACCCAGTTCGATAAACTGTAGCCGTAGCCTTTGGCGCGCCCACCAAGGTAAGCATCGCTGCTTGGCCACAACGCAGCGAAGTCGAGTTGAAATACCCTTCGATCCGATTAGCGCTTTTGCGACGTGAAAAATCTGCACTTAAGCGAAATGGCACGCCCTGATTCCATTGCTTACTTCCGGCCTTGCTATTTTCACGCGCTACCCAACCGTTACTTGGACTAAAACAGCTATCGGCCGTTGCTGCAGGAGCGGTAATCAGACCTAAACCGAGTAAGAGTGCCAGCAGGATGCGAATCATGAGGAAGTAAAGGATAGGTGGCCGATTTCAAGTGGACAGGCTCAACTAGCCTGGCTTACCCTTGCCTTCTTGCAAGTCATTTGCATCTAGGCCTATCCCCATCAGGAGCGCAATGAATACGATCGTCAAGGACGCGCCTCGTATTCCCCTGCGCCAGCGTCTGACACGTGATGAGTGGCGCCGGATGGCTGCCATGTTCGGCTTCATCGCCTTCTTGCATATCGCAGGAGCCTTGTTGATGTGGCAAGCAACTAACGGAAATTACGAGCTAGCCGATGGAACTTTATTCGGTTGGGGCACAGCAGCACTTGCCTACACCTTAGGAATGCGCCATGCCTTCGATGCCGATCACATCAGCGCAATCGATAACACAACGCGCAAGTTGATGTCAGAAGGTCAGCGCCCGTTGGCAGTTGGCTTCTTCTTCTCACTCGGCCATTCATCAGTTGTTGCATTTTTAGCAATTCTTTTAAATTTTGGCATTAAGGCACTCGGTTCACAGCTCAAGGATGAAAATTCATCTCTGCACCATTACACCGGCCTAGTAGGGACAACTATCTCTGGAACTTTCTTGATGTTGATCGCAATTCTTAACTTAGTAATCCTGGTTTCTATCGTTGGCGTCTTTTTAAAGATGCGCAAAGGTTTATATAACGAAGAGGAGCTAGAAAAACATTTAAATTCTCGTGGCTTGCTTATGCGCTTCTTTGGTCCAATTGCTCGTCGTATCGATAAGAGTTGGAAGATGTATCCGCTCGGCATTCTCTTTGGGCTTGGCTTTGATACCGCAACTGAAATCGGCTTACTTGTATTGGCTGGTTCATCTGTAATCGCAGGCCTTCCTTGGTGGGCAATCATCTCGCTACCACTCTTCTTTGCTGGTGGCATGAGTTTGCTCGACACCATTGATGGTTCATTTATGAACTTTGCCTACGGTTGGGCATTTTCCAAACCAGTCCGCAAGGTTTACTACAACATAATCATCACTGGACTTTCAGTCTCCGTTGCACTCTATGTTGGTGGCTTAGAAATTTGCCAAGTTCTCGCTAATCAGTTAAATCTTTCAGGCGGTTTCTGGGATTTTGCGCTGGCCTTTGATTTAAATAGCGCTGGATACTTCATAGTTGGTGCTTTTGCCATCGTTTGGACTGTGGCTTTATTACTGTGGCGCTTTGGCAAGATCGAAGAGCGCTGGCATAACACCGCCCACGCATCACAGTTAGGGCGTGGTGAGGTTAGCAATCATGCTGCAGCAGGAGTTGACTTAGGCCCCATCAATGAAGGTTGGAAGATCGATTAGTTCTTAGTTAGTTTTATTCGATTCTGCCCAATTGCAGCACCTAATAAAACGATTAAAGCACCAATAGGTTCATACCAATAAATATTCTCTTTTAAGAAGATGACTCCCACAATTACAGCAACCACCGGAGTTAAATACGTGACGCTACTAGCTATCGCACTTCCAGCAAGTGCCATAATCTTAAAGTTCCAGATATAGGCAAAACCGCTTCCAAATACGCCAAGGGCTAACATCGCCAAGACTGGACCGGGCTTATAAACATCTCGTGCGATTCCATCAACTAAGTAAAAGGGAAGCAAGGTAATTGCACCTGTTGTTACTTGAGCTGCGGCAATTGATTCAGATTGCAACTTATATGGGATAACAAAGCGACGGGAATATGGAAATGAAATTCCATAGCAAGTTACTGCCGCTAGTAAAACGAGAATCGCCCACAGCGGATTGTCACCAAGTCCTTGCCATGCGCCAAGCACGGTTAATACTCCGATAAAACCGATGCCGATTCCAAGTACCTGGTAAAACTTTGGCTTCTCATCGCGGGTGACGACCATGATTGCGATCAGAGTCATCAGGGGTGTTACTGCGTTAATGATTCCGGCCAAGATTGAAGTCACTTTGGTTTCGGCAAGTGCAAAAAGTACGCCTGGAATTACATTGAGCATGAGTGATACCACCCAAAGATGGGCCCATAATTTTCGTGATTTTGGAAGTGAAATTTTCTTATATTTTGCCCAAGCCAATAGCGTCAATGCACCTAGAGCACATCGACCGAAGGCGACTCCAAATGGCGTCAGGAAATCAAGGCCAAGTTTGATGAAGATAAAGGAGCATCCCCAAACAACGCCAAGGGCTAGATAAAGAGCAACCCAGCTATTTTTAGGCGAAGGAGAGGGCGAATGCACCTAGTAATGATGACACAGTCATCCATACCCACCAAACATTTACGATATCTACATGCCAGTGATCATGCGCATAGATACCAAGTCTAGAGCGATTCCAGTTTCCGAGTGAGATAAATACGGTGAGGATTAAGTGCACCATATTTAGAATAGTTATCAAGTAATAACAAGATGCGTATGCGCCAGAGTAAAAAGTAAATGGTGCATTTGCAATCTGCATATTTTGATAGACAGTTGCTACTACCGCTGCTATTAGTGAAACTAAACCACCGAGCTTTAACTGGGTTTGATTAGCTGCGCGGACCCCGCGTAAACCAAAATTATGTGCGAGTAAACCAAATGCAGCAATTGCCGTCACATTCCAAGAACTCATACTAGAAAGCGGAACGATCGCCGGAGAATCTTCAGTTGCTTTTGGTAGCCACATATCGTTTACATTCTGACCTTTTAGGTAGAAGAAGACGAAGAGAATACTGAGCGCAAAAGCGATATCTGCAACCAGAATTAGAATTACTCCTAAGCGGTTGCGGCTACCAACTACATCTGGGTGTTCGTGATGTGGATTTGCATGTGTATCTAGACTCATGAGCTCGCCTTTCCATAACCATATGCATCCGATGTAACAACTGGTAGCACCTCAAAGTTTTCTAGAGGCACAGGGTTAGCAACGGTCCATTCAAGAGTCTTGGCTTGCCATGGATTCATTGGAGCTTTAACTCCGCTACGCCATGAAGAGATAACTGCGTGGAGCAGAATCAGCATTCCGATCATAATTGTGTAGGCACCGATAGTCGTGATCAGGTTACCCTGATTAAAAATCGCAGCATAAGCTTCTACGCGACGTGGTTGGCCTTGTAATCCAACGAAGAACATTCCCATGAACGCCACGTTAAATCCGATCTGGGTTAGCCAAAACGCGATCCAAGATAGGCGCTTATTAATCATCTTTCCAGTCATCTTAGGGAACCAGTAAATTAGCGATGCAATAGCTCCCGTGAGGCCTGCACCCATTAGCGTGTAATGGAAGTGTGCAGTTACAAACATGGAACCGTGTAAGAAGGCATCTGCTGGAACATCAGAGAGATAAATTCCTGTAATTCCACCGATCATAAAATTCCACAAGAGCGCAAAGATAGAGAGTGTGGGAACTGTCATCCATAGTCTGCCTCGCCAGAGCGTTCCGACTAGAACTAAGAAGAGCATTCCAGTTGGTATGGAAATTAATTCGGTAGTTAACATAAATGGTGCACTGAGCAATGGAGCCCAACCGCTCATATACATGTGGTGTGCCCAAACTAGGATTGAAAGTCCAGAAATTCCAGCGATACCCATAACGGCAACGTTAAAACTAAAGAGCGGACGTCTTGTAAATACTGGAGCCATCTCCATAAGAGCTGCAACTGCAGGAATCAAAATTACATAAACTTCAGGATGGCCCATAATCCAGAAGAGATTCTCATAGAGCCAACCGCTACCGCCGAGAGCTGTGTTGTAGAAAGAAGTTCCGAGAGCTCGATCCATTCCTGACATCACTTGGGATAAGAAAAATACTGGGAATGCAGGAAGTGCAAGCGCTACTGATGCCACGACGCCATAGATAAAGATTGGCGTGCGATTCCAAGTCATACCGCGAGCTCGCATGCGTACAACTGTTGTTGTGATATTTGCACCAGCAACCATCGTTGAAATTGCGAAGATACAGATGAACATTATGTAACCATTCATACCCAGTGGGGCTTGACCAGCGAGCGGGTTATAAGCAGACCAACCGGTTGAAATGCCACCAATAAATTGCGCCCAGATAAGTGGAATCGCGGCTGCAACAATTAGCCAGAAGCTAAGTGCGTTAAGGCGAGGAAAAGCCATATCTCGAGCACCGATCATGATCGGCATGATGTAGTTACCAAATGGTCCGGTGACCATGATGATTGTCCCAACGATCATGATGATTCCGTGTGTGCCAACAATTGAGTTATATGCCTGCGGATGAATCCATCCTCCGCCTGCTTTCCCTAAGTTAGTTCTAATAAGCATGGCAAGAATTCCGCCGATGCCAAAAATCACCATAGTTATGACTAGGTACTGGATACCAACGACTTTGTGGTCTGTTGTATATCTGAAATAACGCTTGATGCCCATATCTTTTCCGGCATAAAACATATTTTCTTCGTGGGTTAAATCTTTTCCTTGCACCCATCTAAATGGAGCGATAAGTGCGCCAATGCCGGTCATGAAGCCGACGAACCAAGCGATCATCGAGAGGAGTGTGATTTTATCTTCGCGGGTAAATAGTTGTGCTAGCTCGGAATCGGCTGGTAAAAACGTGAGAGCGATTCGCCACACCACGATAGCTGCGATAGCACCCAGGGCGAATGCAGTAAATATATTTAGCCGTTCAATTAGTGCTTTCTTTTCCTGCTTGGTTGCGAAAGTAGTCATTATGCGGTCGCCCCTTCTGCTTTCCAAGTCGTGTGCCCAGTATCTGGCTGGCTATCTAGCCATTTTTGATAATCAGCTTTACTTTCCACAATCACTTTATTTTGCATATAAGCATGCAAGAGTCCGCAGAGCTCGGCGCATCTAATATCGAAGGTGCCAATCTCATTAGGTGTTACCACTGTCTCAGTCACGTAACCAGGATTAGCATCAATCTTTATACCCATTTGGACAACCCAGAATGAATGCTTTACATCTTTACTTGAAACATGAAATACCACAGGTTGATTTACGGGCAAGTGCAAAACATTTGAGCTCACGCCAGTGCTGCCTGGATAGTCATAACTCCAAGCCCATTGCTGTCCAGTAACATTTATATGAATTGCATTTCTATCAAGAAGTGCTTGATCATCTTTCTGTAGCGCAATCAAGCCAACAACTAATGCAAATAAACAGAGCAGAGCAGATATAACTAACCACAAAGCTGTTGCACGTGGCGAGCTGCTTATGTTGTGGTCAGCCTCTGGTGGTGGATTATCACCATGATGACGTCGCTGAGACAGGGCTTGAACCGCAAGAGCTGCGACAAAACCTGCTACTGGTGAGGATGCCCAAGTAAAAGTGGTTATTAAATGAATTACATTTTCCATCGTTTCCGAAGCAGGTTTTCCCATTGCAATTACTTGAAATTTACTTGAGAAATATCCAATCAATCCAGTGAAAACAATCCAGAGGACTATTACTTGTTTAACATCTTTACGCTTCCACCACTTACTTTGGAAGTAATCGCGGCTTGGGCTACGAAGATCGCTCATGTTCTTCTCCTTATGCCTTCACGATAAAGTGGCCGGACATATAGCTCATTGCAGACATCGCATTTCCAAATCTTGCGATAGTTCCATCACCGCATGGAAATTCGCAGTTCCAGATGTATTCGCCTTCATCACCGGTTATAAATGTGAAGGTAGTTTTAGTCGGATGTTGTGTGTAGCCACCAGCTTCTTCGGCGGCTCCAACTTCTTCATCGACTGACATCATTAGTGGAACACTTACAAATAATTGAGATTTACCATCTGACATTCCGTGGAGAGTAAAGGTGTGGCCAACCATGTCAGCTGGGATATTAGATATTACTGTCTCTGGAGATGCATTTGCTTTTGCTTTTGTGTCATAGCTCTTCACAAATTTTGCAGTTCCATCAACGGTTCCGCGAACATGCGCAAAGAAATCGTTATTTAAAGTTTCACCAGAGTCATATTGGTAAACCGTAATAGTTACCGCTGTGTGCGGTGGAACCTGAAAATTAGTTCCTGTCGTCGCATCGGATAGAACTTCACCGTTTGGTCCACCGAGCCCATAGCTAACCCAATCTGGGTGAGCACCGCCGCCAGCACCGTGGTGTCCACCAAAACCACTATTTGGATAAACATTTAAATTTAATTTAACCTGCGGATAACTCTTTCCATCGGCGGCCGTAAATGATCCGGCTGGGGTGGCTTGCGTTATACCCGGATCATTTTTAGCTGCTGCAATATATGTGCCTATGCCAGCTATAAGAGCGATCCCAATAATGACAGTTCCGAGCGCACCAAAAATTTTGCGATCCATCGATTGCCTCTCACGGAAATTACTAATCAACGGAGGGTCACAAATATGTGATCGCGTTAAAAGTAAGGTACGCCTAACATCTGTAAATAGATAGAGACTGCTGAGTATTTTGCTATTTATTTTTTTAATTGAGGTCTACCCTCATGTAATTATGGAAATGCATAACCATCAATTGAGCGCATGGGCTTCGTGGCAAATCGCCCCAGAAATCACCTTCCCGCTCGTTATCTTAATTTTTCTCTATTTACGCAACGCGAATGTGACTAAAAAGCAGAGTCTCAGTTTTCTCACAGGAATAGCCACAATCTTCGCTGTGGTAATTACCCCTATCGGCGCGCGAGCTATGGATTACTTCACTCTTCACATGATTCAACATATAACTTTAATGATGATCAGTGGACCGCTGTTGGTAATTGGTACGCCTAATACTTTCTCTCCTAAAAACCGAATATTCACGTTATTTACGCAACCAGTATTGAGTTGGTTACTTTATGCAGCGCTAATGATTGGTGTGCATTTACCAACACCACATAAATTCATAATGGAAAATCCTTGGGCACATAGCTATCTAGAAGTACCGCTTTATATCGCTTTGCCATACCTCTTTTACTTTAACTTGCTTGATCGAAAATATGAGAAGCGCGGACTCTCGCAGGCACTTTCTGTAATTTCCTTATTCTTAATGATGGTTCCTGAAACGCTGACTGGCTTCTTTATCTATGTATCGCGTAGTTCTTTATATGACGATATGTATACCCTTGATGACCAGCGCAGAGGTGGGTCACTAATGTGGGCTGGTGCAATGATCATTGATGCTATTTGGATCGCACTTGCGGTTTATCATTGGATAAAATCTGAAGAACGCAAATCTCTTGAAGTCGATATCGAAATTGCAGCAGAACGTCGAGGTAAAGGTGTCTAACGAAGAAGAGTTTGAAGCGCCCCAATGGGTGCGAGATGATGCCAATCCAGAAATAATTAAAGAACCGATTGTACTTACGCAAAAACAAAAGTATTTCCTTATCGGAACTCTCTGTACTGTGATTCCACTTTGCTTATTAACTGGCTGGTATGAATTTGGCCGCGCTAAAGAAGGTCACTGGCGTGCCTGGGTTTACACTTTCGAGTGGCCATTCTTTGCCGCAGTATCGGTCTACATGTTCCGACGCATTATGAGCGGAGAGATACCACGCATTCCTCGCCCAAAATAACGTCTTACCTGCATAAGTGGGCCCAGACGGGCTCGAACCGTCGACCCACGGATTAAAAGTCCGTTGCTCTACCGACTGAGCTATAGGCCCCACTGCACACTTTATCGATGAAAATCATTCAAAGTTGCTTGCGAATATTAGCGCAAATTCTGCACCCTCTTTATGCCATGTATTTCTCGCTATCACACCATTTTCACCTTGAAATGTGTAGTTCTTGACGGGTTTTGCTACTCTTCATTGAGTTGGGCGTCGAAGGGATGGATATGAATTCGCAGCTCCCTTTGGCAGGAATCAAAGTTTTGGATGCCACATCAAATATCGCAGGTCCTTGGGGCGGAACCGTTCTCGGCGATCTCGGTGCTGATGTTCTGAAGATCGAGACACCTTCTGGTGATCCAGCGCGATTTATGGCGCCAAGTGATGGTGATCGATCTGCATATTTCCATATCGTTAACCGAAATAAAGAAGTCATAACTGTTGATTTGAAAACTTCTGAAGGTCTCGCAAAAATTCAAGAGTTATTAGATGGATGCGATGTCTTTTTAACCAACTTCCTTCCTGCTCAATTAGAGAAATTCGGTTTGCAACCGGTGCAGTTGATGAAGGTGCGCCCAAGGTTAATCGTTGGAAATCTCTCTTCCTATGGTTCTACTGGACCATCTGCGCAATGGCCTGGATACGATGCGACGCTTCAGGCTCGCACCGGAATTATGAATGTGACTGGTGAAAATTCTGGCCCACCGGTTCGTGCAGGTGTTTCTATTTTGGATCTAGGCGCAGGAACTTGGCTGGCGATGGGAATTCTTGCTGCCATTATCAAACGAGATCGCACAGGTATTGGTTCACTCGTAGAAACTTCGCTCTTTGAAACCGGTGCTACTTGGGTGAGTTATCACCTATCTGCTTTCGAATTATCTGGCAATCCATCTATCCGTTCAGGAAGTGGCCATCCTGCCTTCTCGCCTTATGGAATATTTAAAACTAAAGATGGTGACATCTGTATTGGTGTCGGCAATAGCACCATATTTGCAAAACTTTGTACCGCTATTGGTCGCAGTGACCTTGTTGAAAGTACTTTATATAAAGAAAATGTAGACCGAGTTAAGAATGCAAAATCTCTGCAGTTTGAGATCGAAAAGGGGCTTTCTTCAAAAGATGCTTTGCAGTGGGCGCAAATCCTGTGTGATGCGGGAGTGGCAGCTGAACAAGTTTTACAGCCAGAAGCACTTCTAAAAGACTTACAAGCTCAGGCAATGGGAGTGATGCTTGCTTACCCAGATGAATCAACCGCGCTTAACTCTGTTCCGGGGCTACCACTTAGATTCGATGGCGTGCGCCCAGGGATAACAAAACCTGCCCCACATAGAGATCTGCAGAGTTAAATCAGCCCAAGGATTCGTTTTGCTTGTTTAACCATCGCTTCATCAACTAAAGCACCATCAAGCAAGATGGCACCCAACTTTTGATCACGATCACTCAAGCGTTCGATAACTCGCGTAGCCCAATCTCTCTCATTTACATTAGCTTTAAAGCTTTCTTCAACAATTGCAAGTTGGTCTGGATGAATACAAAGTTTTCCGCCAAAACCTATTTCGCTAGCAAATAATGATTGCTCTCGCAGCCCTTGCGAATCAGCGATCGTGAAATGTGGTGAATCAATGGGCGCTCCCAATTGTGAATGTGCGCTGGCGAGCACAAGTGCCGCCATTGCTAAATCTGTATTTGGACCTGATGGACGATATGTGACTCCAAGGTCGGCATATAAATCAGCAGCTCCAAAGGCCAACCGTTTAATTCGTTTAGGTATGGCAGCCGAGCTCAGAAGGTTTAAAACACCGGCTGTTGATTCGATTAAGCCGATAACTGATAGGGGATGCTCTTGCTTAAATTCACGCTCTAGATCGGAAATAATTTCATCGGCTTGAGATGCGCTAGCCCCCGGTGAAAATTTAGGTAACACGATGGCATTAACTTTTATTTGCAGCCCAATTTTGAGATCTTCTGGAAATTCAGCAGAAGTTGCCTCATTAGTTCTGATTAATATAAGTGGACCCGTTGCAGATCTGTTTTCTGAAAGCAAAGATGCGAGCCCGGCGCGAGCTGATGCCTTATTTTCTGGCCTAACTGCATCTTCCAGATCGATAATTACTGCATCAGTCTTAGCCTGCAACGCCTTTAAAATTCGTTCCGGCTGATCGCCAGGTACAAATAAGAAAGTGCGCGCGCTCAGTAAAGGTGACTTATGCCCTGCCTGATCCATTATTTAACCCAGATTCCCTCAAGTGCACGCAATATATTTCCCCCAAGTATTGCAGCGATATCTTTATCGGAGAAGCCATTTTTAACAAGCCAGCCTGCAATATTCCAAAAATTTTCAGTTGGATTTTCTAGCCCATCGACATATTTCACTCGCTCAAATTTAGGAGCTTCGCTGAAGGCAGTACTCAATAGATGCGAGAAGACTGTATGAAGCCCAACGTGATCGCCGTACAAAGTATCTGGACCAAAGGCGACATGCTCAATGCCGACTAGGTCTATGCAGTACATCAAATGATCCATAACTGAATCGATCGAATGGTTTGGGTGCGCCTTGGAAAGTGTTGTGTGCGGGGCCGCTGACATTCCGATGACTCCCCCTGTATCAGCAACAGCCTTTAAAACATCATCAGACTTCATGCGCTTAATTGGCCAAATTGCTTTTGCGCCAGCATGAGTCATAAAGACGGGCTTTGTACTTGCTTTGCATGCATCAATGCCAGTCTGGTCGGATGAGTGAGAAATATCTACAGCCATTCCAAGTTGATTCATGCGCGTTACACAGCGCCGCCCAAAATCTGTTAGTCCACCATCTACATCTTCATTTAAACCTGAACCAAGAGAATTTGAATCCGAGTAAGCAATACCTATTTGGCGAATACCTAATCCGTAGAGAACATCAAGTCGATCAATCTCATTTTCAATCGGAGTCGCAGCTTCAAGACCAAAGACAAATCCAACTTTGCCAGCTTTTTTAGCGTAATAAATATCCTCTAAGGTGCGAATTACAATTACATCATCTTGATGTGCAATATCAGCTTGACGCATTCCGATATCCGTAATGATGTCTAACCAACGCCACGGGGCATTTCCTGTAACGCAGGCAGTGCCATCCATCATGTTGTCAAAAATAACAGTCATGCCAGATTCTTTTACACCTGCAAAAGCAGTGTGCTGACGACCGGTTCGGTTATATTCCGGCGTCTGGCGCATATCATTTGGAAAACGAACCGGGTGATCATGCAAACTGATTGTGATGTTTTCCCGCATTAGTTTTTCAGAGCGCGCTTTTTCTTCCGCTGTTAATTCAGCTTTATACGCTGGAACACGACCGAATTCTGGGGCAAGTTCGATATCGGTGAAGTTCTGTCCCTCAGGTAGATAGCTATAAGAGGTATAAGGTTTTTTGCTCATTTTACTTTCCTACAATCGCTAATCGATGTGGTCCATCTGCGAGTAAACGCCAAAGGACTTCCCAAGCCCGCATGCCTTCTCGTAAACGGCGGATCCGCATAAATTCATTTGGGGCATGATGCTTTTCATCTGCTGTTGCAAATGAGAAGAACATTGTTTTGATTCCAAGTGCTTCTTCAAAGAGCGCTGTCGCTGGGAGCGTCCCACCAATTACCGCAAGTAGAACTTTCTCCCCTGGATAAACGGTCTCTAGGGCAACTGTTGCTGCGCGGTTAGCGGGATGATCTGCCGGAATTGTGTAAGCAGGAACTCCACCATGATCTGCACGCATTGAAATCTTTATACCATCTAGATTAATTGATGAGATATGTCTTTCAATCGCGGTGAGAACAGCTGCTGGATCCTGTCCCGGAACCAGACGACATGAAATATGAGCTGTAGCTACATGGGGGATAACCGTGTACTTGCCACCTGCTTTAATTCCATTTATTTCCAGCGTTGGACGTTCCCATAAGCGCTCGATAGTTGTGTAACCACTTTCTCCAAAGAGTTCGCTAACCTCAAGATTTTGCATATATTCGCTGTCGTTGAAGGCAACAGCAGCAATTTCTGCCCGCCGCTCTGCAGTCATCTCTGGAATGCCATCGTAGAAACCAGGTACGGCAATTGATCCATCTGGTTTATGTAAACCAGCTAATATTTCAGAGAGCGCATGAACCGGATTTGCAACAGTTCCGCCATAACGACCTGAGTGAAGATCTTCCTTGGCGCCCGTTACTTCTAAATCAAAGGTAACTAGACCTTTTGAGGCGATCGATAGCGAAGGTTCAGTTGGGCGCCACATGGCACCATCGGCGGAAATAACTAGATCCGCAGATAACTCTTGCGCATATGCACGCACATATTCAGGAAGATTTGGACTGCCAATCTCTTCTTCGCCTTCGAAGAGAAATTTAACATTGAGCGGTAACTTTCCTTCTTGATCAAGAAAAGCTTGGGCAACCTTAAGAACAATCAGCACCGGACCTTTATCGTCTGTAACGCCTCGTCCTCGAATAACGTCACCGTCACGAATTAACTTAAAAGGAGGCGTCTTCCACTCAGCAAGATCTCCAGTTGGTTGCACGTCATAGTGCCCATAAACCAAGATGGTTGGGGAACCTGGTGCACCAAGCCACTCTCCACGTACTGCAGGATGTCCAGATGTTGGCACAACTCTACCATTTGCAAATTTGAGTTGATCTGCAAGCCACTGTGCAGCTTGCTGCATTACCTCTGGTGGCGCATCGCGGCTAACGGATGGAATCTCAACATAAGTAGTTAGCTCTTCAATGTATCGATCATCGTTTGGATCAAAGTTCAACATTTAGGCCTACTTTCTATTAGCAATCAGTGCCGCAGTTCGTGCCATCTCATTTCCAACGATCATCATTCCTTCATCAACACCCATGCCTGGTTTAGCTAAGACTTGAATCGCGCCACATGCCATCGCAATGTGGGCACTTACTTGGGCAGATCGATCAGTCTCATTACATGTTCCACCGCAGTAACCACCAAGCCCACTTCTGTGAATAAGTAGCAAGGCCTCAATCGTGTTATTGATTCCGCCCAGATCGGGCATCTTCACGTGAATAACATCGGCAGCTTTTGCTGCGACAAATTGCTCGATATCTTCCAAGGTATTGCACCACTCATCGACTGAGATTTGAACCTTTGAGCCGCGGGCAGCAAGTGCATCACGCAGGGCTTTCGAGACTGCTACTTGTCCTGCAACGCTCTTTCCATCAATCACATGCTCAACACGCAATAAGAATGGCTCAGCAAGTTTGCTAACTTCAACTAAGTAATCGGCACATTTATTGATATCGCTATCAAAGGCCTGACCGATTGTTCCGTAAACGTCGAATTGCAGAACTGGGTTGTATGTAGCTCGCTTACGAATTTCTAAAACTCGGTTGCGAACCCAAAGAACATAATCCTTAAAAATTTGACCATCGGCACCCAGTTTGGTTTCAAGGTTATTGATAAGGCCATGAGGTAAGACACCAGATTCTTTTAGAATCATCTTATCCACGTTGGAATATCGATCATCACCTGACTGTGTGTGCATTGGTACTACAGAGATCTCAATACCGGTCTGATACTCATCTTTAATTACTTCAGCCATCGTTACTGATTTGGACTTCGCGACAGCATCTAATAGCGCCTGGGTTAGCCCAAAGCGAATACCTGCTGATACTCGTTTGCCGCCAACTTCGAAATTATCAATCTCATTGGCGATACTTCGAAAATCTTGCAGGACTCTGCCAATTAGGCTTGGTGCGATATTTGATTCGATGACTTTCTTCGCTTCAATTGCATCAAATAACGGGTCCCGCCCACCTACGCCAGAATATTGAACAACCGCGCAATCACCGTGTGCAACTTCGCCACTGTCGAGAATTAGCATCACCGATAGAGATTGGCCAGGCTCGCGAATAGATTTGAAGCCAGGAGTTATAGGTGTGCCAACATAATCAAAACCATCGTGCCCTGCGCCAGCTAAAATTGCTGCTTGGTCATCAACATAGAACCCTGTCAGCCCTGGTACGCATAGAACATCAACAATTTTCATTTATTTAATTACTAGCCTCGCCATAATTAAAGGTAGTGACGCAGCCTCCGTCAACAGTGACAATCGACCCGGTCATAAATGATGCATTTGGAGAAGATAGGAAAACAACAACATTTCCAACTTCAATTGGTTGGGCTTGGCGGCCAAGCGGCTGCATACCCGCTGCCTTTTCGCGACGGGCGGTGGCTGCTTTAAACTGCTCATCTGTAAGAGTAGGTCCGCGGCGACCAAGACTTGTGTCGATGTAGCCGGGGCAAATAGCGTTTACGCGAATATTGTCTGGGCCGTAATCAACTGCAAGCTGGCGCGTTAAATTAATAATTCCACCTTTTGTCGCGCAGTAAGCCGGAGCTTTTGGCGCACCAATTAGCCCGTATGTTGAAGCGATATTAACGATGCTTCCGCCACCAGCTTTTAGGAAGTGAGGAATCGTGTGCTTGGTCATGAAGAAGGTTCCAAGAAGATTTACATCTAGAACTCGAGAGAATTCAGCTGCTTCGACTTCGTGTAAACGCTTTTGTCCGCCGCCAATACCTGCGTTGTTGACCAGAATATCTAGCCCACCAAAGGCTGAAATTGTGGAGTCAACTACTGCTTTTACCTGATCTTCATTGGCAATGTCTGCTTCGACAAATATCGCACTTCCACCTGCATCGGTAATTTCACTTACCGTACGTTGGCCATCAGCGGCAATCGTGTCAGATACACAGACCTTGGCTCCAGCTTGCGCAAGTGCTTTTGCTGTCGCACGACCGATTCCGTTTCCAGATCCAGTTACGATCGCAACTTTTCCAGCGAGTTCGATTGTTGCAGTCATGATTAGCTCCACTCAACGATTGAACGAGTAAGAATTACTGTGGTGATAAAGCGGCGATACAGCGCAAGTGGATCTGCATCCGTAATCGCTACCTTTTTTGTTCCAGTCTTTACATTTCCTGGTAACCAAGTTGCCATATCTGCGAAATCATTATTGTGGAATGTTATTTCTAGAGTTGCTGGCAGTTTGATGGAAGGAGCAGGAATTGATTTCAGATCTACTAGTGATTCCTTGGCTTTTGCGAAGATCAGATCACACGCTTGATTTGGGTGCATGCTATCTGCGGCAAAGCGAGTAATACTTTTCTTAACAACTGCTGCTTTCACTTTTGGTGACCACTGCTGTGTCTCAACTTCAGTTGTCTCATCACCTGTCACCAAGACAATTGGAACTCCGTAGGCCTGTGCTACAAGTGCGTTGATACCGGCTTCGGACACAACCTCACCATTTAAAGTAATGTCAGAAATCGCACGCGGGTTGTATGTATGTGAAAGAACTGATGCTTCCGAGCTCATCGAGCCGTGATAGGAAACAAAGAAGATTGCATCAAATGACTCATCAAGTCCTTGCATCATGTACATAGGCTTGTGCTTGCCGGATAGGTAGCGAGCATTTCCTTCTAGTGTGTGCGGGCGAAGATTTTGCATAGAAGAATGTGAATCATTGATTAGAAATTCAGTCGCACCTGCAGCCATCGCGCCCTTGATCGAAGCATTTACTTCATTCTGCAGCAGTTCCCGGTAATAACCATATTCCGGGTTACCCGGAATACATTGGCTCCAGTCAACTACTCCAGCTGTGCCTTCCATGTCGGTTGAAATAAAGATTTTCATAGTGATCTCCTTGGACGAAATTCTGGTGCAGTTGAGTGTTCGGTCATGAGCGTATACGTAGAACCTTCCATGCCTGCTGCTCCACCGTGTCGACCATCTTGGGTCAACGATAGGCAGCGCAGTTCGGCGCGGAAATCATCGGGCAGCGAGCGCGCATCTAAGAGCGCATTGGCACATGCAGTTTCTGGATCTTGTCCAGCACGTAAATTTTCAACGACGCTTCGGGCAGTTCCACCGCGAAGGGCAAGTTCACCGCGACCTGTGCAGGCAGCTGCGCCGTAACGAATATCTGAATAATTACCCGCACCTGCGATAGCTGAATCTCCAACACGACCTGGGTGCTTATATGGATACCCACTTGTGCTAACTCCGCATACCAGCTCACCAGATTGATCTAAGGCGATGATATTGATTGTGCCCCATGGCCCATCGTGCGGTGCCATTCGCTTTAGGAGTTCTAGAGTTGCTAAACGATATCTTTCATCGCCAGAAGTTGCCTTGGTATTTTCACCTTCTATAGATTCTGAGTTAACGCTTTCTAATTGTTTTAACCAGAGCGCTTTAGATTCTGGAGTAATCAGATCAGCGGTTGGAAATCCAAGGTACTTTGCAAAGTCTTCGGCACCTTCTCCGACAAGGAGTGAGTGTTGCGGAAGTTCCTCAAGAACCTTACGTGCAATTGAAATTGGGTTGGGATAGTTCTTTACCGCTGCTACTGCGCCGAATGCACGAGTCGAACCGACCATAATTGAAGCATCGAGCTCAACAATGCCTCGGGCATTTGGAAGTCCACTGGTACCGATGTAGTGATCTTCTAAATTATCTTCACAGAGCCGTAATCCACGCTCAACTGCATCTAGCGCACTGCCACCTGCTCGAAGAATCTCCATCGCAGCAGGAATTCCCGCCTCACTTCGTTCGCTTCCAATAATGATTGGACTGAACTTAACGGCCACTTTGCCACACTTTCTTAATTGAACTTAAACGAACTTAAACCAGGAGGCACGCTGCCTGATGGGTTCCTTCCACTAGCTTCAAATCTGGATCTAACGTTGCGCAAGCATCGATCGCAACCGGGCAGCGGCCACGGAAGCGACAACCCACCATTGCACTCTTAATCGATTGAAGTTCACCAGATGGTGCAGATGAAATCTGGGATCCCGATGTCATCTTTGGGACAGAACTCAACAGCAACTTTGTATAAGGGTGTGATGGATTATTGAAGACTTGCTCGGTTGGACCAACTTCAACGATTCGCCCCAAATACATAACCGCAATGCGATCACTTACTTGACGCACAACTGCGATGTTGTGGGAGATAAATAGCATTGTGAGACCAAGATCGCGCTTTAAATCCATAAGAAGGTTTACTACAGATGCCTGCACTGAAACATCGAGTGCAGAAACTACTTCATCTGCGATAAGAATCTTAGGTTCAAGTGCTAGCGCACGTGCAATACCAATGCGCTGGCGTTGCCCTCCAGAGAATTGACGTGGAAAAGAATTAAGAGAATCTTTTGGAAGTCCAACGATGGAAAGAAGCTCTTGGCATCTCTCTTCAACTTTGTCGGCAGGAACAAGCTTATGAAAATTAATAGCCTCTCTTAAGACTTGACCGACAGTCATTCGTGGATTTAAAGACGAGAATGGATCTTGGAAGACCATCTGTACGCTTCTACGTTCTTCTAAAGTGCGTTCTTCACCAACAACTTTGCCATTTAGCTCAATCGTTCCGGCAGTTGTCTTATAAAGGCCGACAAGCGTTCGCCCAAGAGTGGATTTACCACAACCTGATTCACCAACCAGGCCGAGTGTTTCGCCAGCTCTCAAATCAATAGTTACGCCATCGATTGCTGGCACATTAAAGGCCTCTTTCTTGCGTAGCCGATCAACAATTGATTGCTTCTTTGTGAAGTGCTTAACAACGTTTTCTGCAGATATCACTGACTGACTCATCGTCGGGCGCCTTCCTTCGAATCTTCGGCAGCCCACTTAGTGTGATCAACAGAATTAAAACAAGCGCTCTTAGATTGAGCAATAGGCAGAAGTTCTGGCTCAGATTCTGAGCATTGGGAAGTCACGCTAAAACACCTTGGAGCAAATGGGCAACCTACAACTGGTTGAGTTAAGTTTGGCGCTTCACCTGAAATTGTAAAGAGACGGTGTACTGATTGATCTGGATCGGGGGCAGCTTTTAAAAGTGAGAATGTATATGGATGAGTTGGCTCATTAAATGTTTTTTGAACAGTTCCAGATTCCACAAAGCGACCGGCATACATGACTCGAATGTCATCACATAGTTCGTTAACTACAGCTAGATCGTGAGTAACAAAGACTATTCCAAGTCCAGAATTGGTACGAAGCTCATTAAGAAGTCGCAAGACTTGGGCTTGAATGGTTACATCGAGGGCAGTGGTTGGTTCATCGCAGAAGAGAATCTTTGGCGAACCAGATAAAGCAATCGCAATTGCGATTCGTTGGCGCAGTCCACCGGAAAGTTGATGTGGGTAAAGGCTGTAACGGGATTCACTATCGGTAATTCCGACTTTCTCCATTAAGGAAAGGGCGATTGCCTTTGACTCATCTTTGCTTTTTCCTAGTCGGTAACGAGGAACTTCAGAGATCTGCTCACCGATTTTAATTACTGGGTTAAGAGCTGCAATGGCATCCTGGAAAATCATTCCAGTATTTTTGGAAAGTAGTGCACGACGACTTTTGGGATCAAGTGTAGAAATATCTTTACCTTCTACAAAGATCTTTCCTGCAGATACATGCGCGTTATTTGGTAATAGTCCAAGGATCGCTTTGAGGGTAATGGATTTACCGCTACCTGATTCGCCAACTATGCCGATTGAATCTCCGGCATTGATATCAAAGGAGACGCCACGGATCGCTTTAAGTAAACCGCGATCTGTCTTTATTTCTACCGAAAGATTTTCTACAGAAATTAACGGGGTACTCATTTAACGCTCCAAACGTGCAACAAGGCCGTCGCCAATAAGTGAGAGTGAGAATCCAACATAAACAACCATCAGACCTGGAATTGTTGCGAGCCACCATTGCTGGGTGATGTATCCCTGGCCTTCTTGGATCATTGATCCCCATTCAGCTGTTGGTATGGGAACTCCGAGACCTAGATACCCGAGGGAAACAATTGCCAAGATGCTTAAAACAATATCGCTCATAGCAAAAACAATTGATTGCGAGATTACGTTAGGCAACATATGGCGACGGAGAATTCTTGAAGTAGGTAACCCTGTCAGGCGTGCAGCGTGAATGTAGTCCTGTTCTTTTGCAACGAGAACGTTTGCACGGACGATACGGCAGTAAGCAACCCAACCAACCAGAGTAATTGCAACAATGATGCTCTTGATTCCAGGTCCAAATATAAATACGAGAGCGATTGCCAGAACGTAGAAAGGAAAGGCAATTACAGTGTCAACAACGCGCATGATTACGGAATCTGTTTTGCCTCCGCGCCATCCGGTAAGCAGTCCAAGTGATACACCGATGATGTAAGGCAGTACAACTGCAAGAAGTCCAATAGCCAGATCGACGCGAGCGCCATAGATAAGTCGGGTAAAGACATCGCGACCAAGTGGATCTGTGCCTAACCAATGTTGTGAAGTTGGGCCAAGGAGTGTGTTCATTAAATCTTGCTCAGTAGGATCAAAGCTTGTTATCAGAGGAGCAAAAATTGCGGCAAGCACGAGTGCTCCAAGGAGTCCGGCTCCGATATATAGAGTCTTGGCTGACTTCACTTCAGTACCACCCGTGGGTCAAGTGCGGCATGGATTAAGTCAGTTATAAGACTTACTATTACAACTATAAAAGCAAAGTACAAAGTTACTCCCTGAACAATCGGATAATCGCGCCGAGAGATTGAATCGATCATCAGCGAACCTGTACCGGATATTGCAAAGACGCGTTCGACTACAACCATCGAACCAACAAGATATGCAATATTGATACCAAGGACAGTTACCGAAGCAATTATGGCGTTACGAAGCACATGCACGCGAGTAATACGTGATGTGGAAATACCCTTAGATCGCGCGGTTAAGACGTAATCAGAATCAAGAATTTCCAGCATGCTGGCACGCAGGCTTCGAATCAATATCGGGGAAAGCAAGATCGCGATGGTCAGTGATGGCAGAAATATTGAGTGCAGTCGCTCTGGGAAGGTCTCACCGAAACCGCTGACAGGAAAGAGTGGGAAGCGCAGGCCAAGTAAGAGAATAAGCATGACGCCTACCCATACCTGTGGCATTCCAAGACCAATAATTGGAATTGCGCGAACTAGTTGATCGCGAAGTGCTCCACGCTTTGAGGCAGCCAAGATTGAAAGTGGCAGCGCAATCAAAATAGATAAAATAACTCCGCCAGATAAGAGCATTCCAGTCTCTGGCAAACGTCCCAAGATAAGCCCAGTTACTGATTCTCGGTTATAGAAACTAGTGCCGAGTGAACCGTGAAGCACATCCCAGATAAAATTAAAGTATTGAACAAGAATCGGGCGATCAATTCCGAGCTTGTGATTAATGATTTTTACTCGGGCAGGTGTTGCATTTTGGCCAAGTAATACATCGGCTGGATCACCCGGAATTAAGTGGACAATTGCAAATACTGCAATTGAAATGCCAAAGAGAACGGGTAACATCTGAAGGAGTCGTTTGCCTACGTAGGTCAAATAACTCACTTCGATGTCACCCGTTCTCTCTTTTAAGCAATTGTGCTTACCAACGTTACCGCTGGTTCGCTATTTTCTGAAATCAGATAAGAAGACTAGCTAGCCTTCTTAACATCTTCCATGTGGTAGCTGTAGAGAGGGTTCACAAAGAAACCTGTGATCTTGTTAGTCCATGCGTATAGGTAAGGCGCGTTGGTTGTGAACGCCATGAAGGCATCATCAGCAACTTGCTTCTGTACGAATGTGTATGCAGCGGCGCGAACCTTAGGATCAACGTTTGTCTGACCCTTCTTAACAGCTGCATTTACCTTCTCATTATTGTAATTTGTGAAGTAAGCGTTAGTGCCGCCTTCTGGTGTCAAACCAAATGTAAACAACTGATCTGGGTCAACGATATCCATTGTCCAACCGGTAAGTGTCATCTGATATTCCATCGCCTTTTGAGTTACGCGCTGAACAGATGGCTCCTGTGCCTTGATGGTCATTGTTACACCAATCTTCTTTAGAGAAGCTTGGAGGATCGAAGCAGTTGCTTCATGTGCCTTGTTACCACCACGGATCAAAAGTTCTAACTTAAGACCCTTCTTGTACTTGCTCATTGCAAGTTCAGCAGCTGCCTTCTTGAGGTCAAACTGAACACCTGGTGACTTCGGATCGTAGAAGTTAACACCTGGTGCAAGGAATGAGTTTGAAGGAGTACCTAGACCTGAGTAAACAACTTGGTTGATCGCTGCGCGGTCAACTGCATACGAGACTGCACGACGTACGTGTACATCTGATAGCGCAGGCACCTTGTGGTTGAAAGCTAGGTAGTTTGATGCAGCAGCTGGGAAAATACCAACCTTGATATTTGGAGAGGCCTGAAGCGACTTGATGTTCGCTGCTGGTGGCTCTTCATTGATATCTGCTTGTCCGCCCTTGAGCATGAACTCACGGGTGTTGTCATCTGCTACGTACTTCCAAGTTACAGAGTTTAGGTATGGCTTACCTGGCTGCCAGTAATTCTTGTTAGCAACAAGCTTAATTTCAGTTCCTGGTGTCCAGTGATCTAGCGTGAATGGACCAGTACCAATTGGTGCCTTGAAGAATTCAGCTGCAGTCTTGCCACCGAAATCTTTTGGCAATACCGAGTTGCTAAAGCAACCCAAGTCAGCGAGCAATGGTGCCCACTTGAACTTTGTCTTGATTACAACTGTGTCTGCTGATGGAGCTTCAACGCTTCCAATTGCAGTGTTGATAAAGCCCCAGCCTTCTCCGGCTGTTGCGCGATCAAGTGAGAACTTAACGTCACCTGCAGTCAACGGAGCTCCGTTGCTGAACTTAACGTCAGTACGAAGTTTGAATGTCCAAGTAAGTCCATCAGCTGATGTTGAGTAGCTCTTGGCTAACCATGGCTCTACGCCTTTACCGTCTTTCATTCCACGGTATAGACCTTCGAATACTTGCTGCTGAATAAACAGTGAGTCATTCTGTGCAAGATCTGGATCAAATGTTGCGAAATCTTGGTTACGAACAAATATCAAGTCGCCAGTTGGCGCTGCATTTGCTGATACTGGAACTAGGAGCGTTGCTGCAACAGTAAATGCTGCAAAAAAAGCACCTAGCACTTTCTTTCTTGATGCCATCTTTAGTTTCCAATCTATGTGGACAGTAAATTCGCTGAGCAATCAGCGCCGTTGTTCGGCTCTAAACGTTCAGCGAGTTTGGGTGGAATGAGACTAAGGCAATACTGGCAAGTAAGCACTAGCGATATTGGCTTTGAATATTAAGTTCTGATAACGGAAAGCCCACCTAGGGGCTTCAAGGGGTGATCTAAAAGAGAGAATGTCCACCGTCAATTGATAAACACTGGCCAGTAACCCAGTCGCTGGCCTCGCTTGTGAAGAAAGAGACACCGTTGGCAATATCTTCGGCTTTCCCTAGGCGCCGGGTTGCAATACCTGCCTTTAGCTTGGCTTGTCCTTCGGCACCGTAACTTTCCCATTGCGCAATCGTTGATGGGTTAGAGAGAACAAATCCGGGCGCAATGCAGTTAACGGTTATTCCGTATTGGCCGAGTTCGTGGGCCATTTGTCTAGTGAAGCCAATTTGCGCCGCTTTCGCGGTTGCATACGCCTGGATACCAGTCAAACTAACGCTTCTGCCAGCACCAGATGAGATATTAACTATGCGTCCCCAACCATTTTCTTTCATTCCTTTTATTACGGCGCGGGTAGATAAGAAAGTTGTCTGCAGGTTTGCGTCAAAGATAGCTTTCCAAGATTCATCGGTGACTTCATCAAGTGGTTTATGGGTTTGGCCCACAACGCCGCCTGCACAGTTGACCAGGATGTCTACCTGACCAATTTTTTGAAAGTACTGCTTAGCAGCATCAGGGTTTGAAAGGTCAGCTTCATCTCGATCGACGCCATGGACTGTGTGTCCAGCGCTGCGAAGTGACTCTGCAATCGCCTTACCCATGCCGTGTCCAGTACCCGTTACTACTGCAATTCTTTTAGTGGTCATGTCGCTATATAACCACTAATTTCCTAGATCAGGAAGAGGGCTTCTTTATCAAGGTTTTCTTCCCTACTCTTGGCTAATCCTTGGAGCAGAATTGAAATGGTGAATTTGATGCAGTTAACAATTATCGGCGCTGGCGCAATTGGCGGAACAATTGGCGCTCATATGATTCGCGCAGGCCATGATGTTGTTTTCTGTGATGTTGATGCCGATCACGTTAAAGCAATCAATGAATTTGGTATCTCTATCGAAGGACCCGTCGAAAATTTTTCCGTTAAAGCTAAAGCAATACTGCCCTCTGATTTGCCTGACAAACTTCAACACGTCGCGATCGCTGTTAAAAGCCACCATACAAAGAGTGCGGCACAATTGCTTCGCGGCAGGCTTGCACCTGATGGCTACGTTGTCACGCTGCAAAATGGTTTAACCGCTAACGACATCTCCAACGTAGTAGGTGCCGAAAATGTAATTGTCTCCTTTGTAAATTTCGGGGCAGATTACTTGGCTCCGGGAAAGATCATGCAAGGAAATATTGGAGCATTTCGCGTTGGTGAACTAGTAGGTAATGAAATAACACCTCGCGTCAAAGAACTTGTAGCAGCCTTTCCATACGCCGAAGCAACTGGGAATATCCTAGGATTTCTCTGGGGCAAAGAAGCATATGGAGCCATGTTGTACGCGGGTGCAACATCTGATCTCTCAATTGCAGATCACTTAGAAGAACCCAAATACCGACCACTCATGTTGGCAATCGCTCATGAAGTACTTGCGCAAGCACCGGTTAAAGTAGAAGGTTTTAACGGTTTTGAACCTGATGATCTAGAAGCTTCACTCGATCGCCTTGTGACATTTAACCGTGGCTCCGCTAAAACACATAGCGGAATTTATCGTGACTTAACTGTCCGCAAAAGAAAGACTGAAGTCGATGACTTGCTCCGTGACCTAAAGGGACCGCTAACTAATTATGTTGGAGCGCTTATCCACGCGATTGAACGCGGAGAGCGAGTATGTGAGGTCGCAAACCTAGATCTGCTTGCAACTTATGAGAGAGCCCTTCGCTTGGGCGCACCTCTCAACGCTATTTCATCAATTATTTCTGCCCCCGACCGTGCTGCAACTGGCCCACTTCATGGAATCGCAATCGCAGTCAAAGACATTATTGATGTCAAGGGGCAACCGCGAGGTAATGGAAACCCGATTGATATGAAATCAAAGGCTGCAACCGATGATGCACCGGTGATTGCATCACTTCGCGCACTCGGTGCAGATATTTTTGCAACAACTTCACTTCTGGAATATGCAGCAGGTGCGACACATCCTGATATTCCTGAAGCTATGAATCCATATAACGCAAAACGTACGGCTGGAGGTTCAAGTGGAGGATCGGCATCCCTCGTTGGTGCCAAAGTTTGTTCGGTAGCCCTTGGAACAGATACTGGTGGATCCATCCGCATCCCGGCGCATTACTGCGCCGTTGTTGGATTTAAACCTAGCTATAACTCAATTCCACTAAAAGGAGTTACACCTTTATCTCCAACCTTTGATCACGTTGGATTGCTGGCAACCGATGTGGCCACTACCAATCAAGTTTTTGCAGCGCTAATGGGTACTAATGAACGCCTTGCACAAATTAATATCTCTGGTTTAAGAATCGGCATCATCCCTGCCCACTTTGAGCTACCTCAACTTGAAAAGGAGGTTGCAGACTCGGTAAAAGCGGCGCTAGAAAAATTAAAAGCTCTCGGGGCAACTGTTGTCGAAATCGATGGCACAGTCTTTGCCGAGCTCGAAAAAACTTTTGAAGCGATGTTGCTCTTTGAAATTTGGCAAGTACACGGTGAAAAAACCACCTCAGATCCATCTCACTTTGGACCAGAAACGCTGCGACTTTTCCAAGTGGCACAAGAGATAACTCAGGAGCAATACAAGAGCGCATCGGCTCGTCGCAATGAATTACTACCACTGGCTGCCAAGTTATATGACTCGATCGATGTATTAGTTACTCCTGCTGCGCCATATGTTGCACCAGCTACAACTCCCCCGATTGATACTCCAGAAGGTGCAGTTGAAGGCGCATATACGGGAATCTTTAATATCACTGGCGATCCCGCAATTGTTATTCCAAGTAGCTTAAATTCAGAAGGGCTTCCAATCGGGATTCAATTAGCTACCGTTAAAGGAAGTGACTTTCGATTACTTTCTATCGCGCAAGCTATTGAAACAGTGCTGGATTTCAAATAAAAAATACCGATCCCTGGGCCACTGGGCGCAGGAATCGGTATTTTTGTTAGTTTAATATATTTACTTAGCCACTAAATGTGGAAGGTAGTCAGCAATAAATTGACGCTGAACTTCTTGGAACAAGTCGTATTCTTCAAATTGTGGAGAGTGACCTGACTTCTCAAAGATGACCAAACGAGAATTTGGGATTCCGTCAGCAATGATTTGTGCAGATGAAACCGGTGTAACCCAATCTGTGCGACCCACAGTCACCAGAGTTGGAGCTTGAATAGTGTGAAGTATTGGCTTCAAATCATAATTCGGTGAGTTATGTGTGAAGCAATAGTTATGGGCTTCGTGGTGATAGAAACCGGCTTCAACTCGAGCAGCTGAAGTAACTGGATCGTAAGTGAAATCATAAAGTGGAATTAACTCAGCCCAACATGCCTTTAGATCTGCATCATCGCGGATCTGGCCGGTCCAGTAACGATTGAAGTTATCCCAGTTAATTTCTACGCGATCTTGGTTGCGAGCATTTTCTTCCAGAGTTTTGAAATTATCTGAATCTGCAGATGTGTCGCGCAGGAGTACTGCCTCTGTGTGTTCTGGATAGCGGACCGCATATTCAAGTGAAATGAAACCACCATAAGAACCACCGGCTACAACAATTTTCTCAGCGCCAATCCATTTACGCAGTCCATCAACATCTGCAGCCCATTGCTCATGTGAGTAAGGTCCAACGATTTCGCTATTGCCACAACCACGTGCATCAAAGGCAATTACTTGAAATATGTCAGACAGTGGACCATATGTTGCCTTCGGTTCAGCTAGCGAACCAATTCCACCACCGCCATGGTGTGAAATCAGAACTGGCTTGCCTTCACCTTTGCCCATTACTTCAACATTTAATTTCGCGCCATTAATTTCAACGATCATTACTAACCACTCCTCTATTTGGAAATCTCACAATATGTATCCGTGGAGAGTAACTTGTTTAATTAGGAAATATAAGAGGTTAGCGACCGTGAGAGGCGCGCAATAAGCGATCTCTAATAGCAATCGCCAGTCCTGTGCCTTGGGGTTGCACTACAACAACAGTGGTCAGTTCCTGTTTATCAGCGCTACGGAGGCCTTCGTACATCATTCTTGAATACTCTTCAATATTTTCTGGTGAACATAGCCGTATGGCTCCGGTTGGAGTCGGGATATCTGACATGGCAATAAATCCATCACCTGGATTCGTATCGCTATCTAAAATGACTTTTGCTACTGGTGCATAATGCTTTTCTAGCGAACCACTTACTCGAATATCGGTTACGACAGTAGAAACTTTTAGCCCCGTCGAAGTTTCAATCATTTCAATGGTTATAGCGCCAGGGCGCAAGATTCTTGGTGCATCAGATGTGCAATCGATAATGGTTGATTCAACGCCAACCTTTGATGGTCCACCATCAAGAATTAAATCTGTTGCATCTAAGTAATCACCGAGTTCTTCTTGCACCGCTTGTGCTGTAGTTGGGGATAGATGTCCAAAGCGATTTGCGCTCGGTGCTGCAATTCCTTTGCCGCCGATTTTTTCAAATGCAGATAACAGAGCCAGTGCAACAATATGGTCTGGAACGCGTAGCCCAACCGTAGGCTGGCCTCCAGTTACAAAATCTTCGGCCAAGATAGATCGCTTTAACACCAAGGTCATTGGCCCGGGCCAAAAATCACGAGCAAGTGCAATTGCATAAAATGGGATTTCATCAGCCCATTCGCCCAGTGATTGCATGGAATGGATATGCACGATTAACGGATGATCAGCTGGGCGCCCTTTGACTTTATAGATTCGTGAAACAGCTGCTTGATTAGTCGCATCAGCGCCCAGGCCGTAAACAGTCTCTGTTGGCAGCGCAACTAAACCACCTGCTTTGAGTAATTTGGCAGCAGATGAGATCGCATCAGCGGTGCAATTAGAGATGAATTCACCACTGGTCATGTGCACAATTATCGCGCCTTTTTGCGAGAAGATAACCACATGGCCACGCAGGTAAAGGTAATGCAGATAATCGCCCGCATGAATGTGGGTGGTCCTGCAGTGATTGTGGCCGAGCTAATGCGGGGACTAGATAGGTCAGCATTTGAACAGATTTTGGTCACTGGTTATTGCGATGAGAATGAAGCAGATTATTTAGATACTGTCGCAACCGATATTAAGGCCACTCGTATTGCAGGTTTAGGGCGTTCGGTTTCTTTGATGGCAGATTTGAAAGCATTCTTAGGCTTGGTTTCACTAATTCGTAAATACCAGCCAGATGTAATTCATACTCACACTGCTAAAGCTGGTGTCTTGGGTCGTTTGGCTTCTTTACTAGCCGGCCGTGGTGCAGTGCGAGTTCATACTTTCCATGGACATTTATTGCATGGCTACTTCAACGGCCTAACTACCAAAATAGTAATTTTGATTGAGAAGATTTTGGCAGCTCGCACCAGCGTATTGATCGCAATTGGTAGCAAGGTCAGAGATGACTTAGTTGCTGCTGGAATTGGTAATAAAGAGAAGTACCGCGTTTTCTTTCCTGGGTTGCCTGCACCAAAGATATTTGTCAAAGCGGTAGCACAGAGCGCGCTGGGGATTAGCTCGCAGACTCTATTTATAACTTTCGTGGGTCGCCTGACCCAGATCAAGCGCCCTGATCGTTTATTAGATGTGGCAAAAGAATGTAAGCAACGTGGGCTAGATGTTCGTTTCTTGGTTGCTGGTGAAGGCGAGCTCTTTGAAAGTTCAAAGGAGCGCTCACTAAAAGAGCAATTGAATCTAACTTTCTTTGGTTGGCGCAGTGACATCGATCAGATATTTGCCGCTAGTGATATTGCAATTCTTACCTCGGATAATGAAGGTATTCCACTTACTTTGATTCAGGCAGCACAAGCGAGTTTGCCGATCGTTGCAACTAGCGTTGGATCTATATCTGACATCGTCATCAACGAAAGCACCGGGTATCTATCTCCAACTAATCCTGCTGATATGGCTGATGCTATTG